>Ga0067045_1002343_pt1 | contig 252309 bp, 171 predicted proteins | sample TerdegcTABiofilm_FD_59184 | JGI IMG/M metagenome (GOLD analysis project Ga0067045, IMG submission 59184) | Combined Assembly of (Gp0054472, Gp0054536) Wastewater bioreactor microbial communities from Singapore -Terephthalate degrading... | reverse complement strand
TACGGTATGGGTATTTTGCTAAACTTATGCAGATTAAAGTTTGACTGTCGGCAAAACGCCGGCAGTAATCAATTGAGCTTATTTGAAACCGTGAACACAATCGGAACTTTTTAAAAAACGGGGGTTCTTCGGTTAAAGTAATTTATTAACTTGCACAATAGATAAAATGTGATATAATATTAATAATAGGGCGAGTGATTTTTAATGAATTACATATATTATCTTATTCAACAGATATCTGAAATCGGCGTAACACTTTCAATCAGTGTCTTATAGATCAATCGGCGATGTATTTTATTCTCTGAAATTTACAATTGATTATCTAAAATCAGTAAAACTTAAAATAAACTTAGTTGACAGAATCAACATTTTAAAACTACAGGAGAATGCATGGTGAGAATATTTAGTTTTGTTTTATGGATTACAATTTTATTTTGTTCGCCGGTTTGGGCAAGGAGCATTGAAGGTGTTGCCAATGAAATACATGACCCGTATTTTCAGGACATAGAAAACAACTGGTGTATTAGCACGACGCACCCTTTGGATATTTACAATGTGATCGCTAATCCCGATCCTCCGGGCGGATTTGCGATAGGGAACGTGTCCGGTTCGCCGGCAATGTTTGATTTAGTATCTATATACACTATAGTGGACGATATGGAAGGCGGATGGAATCCGAATTACAGTAATAAAGAAGTGGATTTAACATTTTTCGCGAAGTTTAACGATGAGTATCAGAATGTGGGAATTCAATTCGGGTGGTGGGATGATCCGAATATTCCGCGTCCTCCTTTGGTTCCCGGTGGTGAAGATTATGACGAGCAGGATGGTTTTTGGTATGTTGGAACCGCTTCTTTATACGGAAGCACAAATGTAACTATCCGCAACGATCTTGCGTCACCCGAAGAACAATCGCTTATTGATGCAGGGTTTAATCTGTACTGTTATCATCAGGTTTGGGATTTTCAGCCGCGCTGGATAAGCATTGAGCTGACTTTGACTAACGAAGACTCGGAAATTGACGGCCCTTACATTACCGGCATAGACTTTGAGGCCCGATGCGTACCCGAACCGGGCGCGATGTTATTATTTATCTTGGGATTAGGAATTCTTCTGCGGAAAAAACCAATGATAAAATAAATATTAGGTATATTTGAATTTTTTTCTGCATTGCAAAAAAGTTAAATGCCTTGTATTTACTTAATTTATCAGATTTTTCCAATCCGCATTAAACAGTGGTTTAATGAACATTCCATGTTTCATTTTTTATGAAATAACTGATGATGTTTCATTAAAACCCGTGCCAGCAATAAAAATTGAGAGCGCTGAAAAAGTGCTTTTTATTGTCATTGCGAAGCTCCTAAGGGGCTGTGGCAATCTTAATCTATGATGGTTCTGAGACCACCACGTCGTTTTGCTTTCGCAAAACTCCTCGTGATGACATTCTAATTTAAGTCTTTTTCAGCAATAAAAATTATATCTGATTCTAATCAAATAATAATTTTATGCTCATTAGAAACAAATATAATGTAGTATATAATCCGTTGCTAATAATGAATTTTATTTAGCGCAGGATAATGTATTACGAATCCCAATCATATATTTAAGGATACTCAAATGAGAAAAAAGATACTGTATGCTGTTGCCGGAGAAGGAAGAGGGCATGCCGGAAGAGCTTTGGCTATCGCCGAGGATATGGAAAACGAAGTTGATTTTTATTTTATTTGCGGTGGAAAAGCGTATCAGTTATTTGCCGCGACAAAACATAAAGTTATAGAAATACCCTGTCTTGGATTTGTGTATGAGAACGATTCTATAAACCTTGTTAAAACGATATGGCAGAACTTGAAACTGTATTTTTCCAGAAACAAGGTATACAAACGGATTGAGGATTATATAACCGAAATAAAACCGGATTTTGTAATGTCTGATTTTGAGTATTTTGTGCCGCGCGCGGCTAAAAAGATGAAAATACCCGTAATTCAGATTTCACATCAGCATGTGCTGGTAGCCTGCAAATATCCTGTGCCGGTTTCGCAATACATTGATTTTATAAAAGCATATATTGTAACCCGACTAATCCTTACAGATTCGCAATACGAGTTCGGGATCTCGTTTTATAAACTCCCTTTAAATAAAAAGTACTCGAAAACGAACCTGCCCATATTCCCTCCGCTTTTAAGAAAAGAAGTCGTAACGGCATCCGCTAAAACAGGAACTAAAGTGCTGGTTTATTTTTCTTGCAATACTTTCGCGTGGGTAGTGGAGATACTCAAAACCATAAAGAGCGAATCGTTTATCGTATACGGCATAGAAGACAACCGCCGGATTGACGAAAATATCGAATACAAACCTATTTCCCCAACAACATTTCTCGACGACCTGAAGGTATCCAAATGCGTGGTTACTAACGGCGGGCACGGCCTTGTCAGCGAAGCGGTTTATTTAAAAAAACCGGTATTCGCGTTTTATGTGAAAGGGCAGTTTGAACAATACCTCAACGCGTTTTATTTGGATAAACTCAATTTCGGCAAAATGATCAAATCGAACAAAAACGCAGCGCAAGAGCTGAGAGAGTTCCTCCACGAATTGCCTTCACTTAAAACTAAACTCCAAAACGCCGAAGTTTACGGCAACAAAGCCGTGTGCGATCATATAAGGAATATAATATATTCTTGATTTTTTGTAAAAAAGATTAAAAACTAGGATCGCTGAAAAAGTCTTTTTTATTGTCATTGCGAAGCAAAGAAGAAGCTGTGGCAATATCAGCTCTGATGATTTTGAGATCACCACGTCGTTTTGCTTTCGCAAAACTTCTCGTGATGACATGGAAATTTAAGGTTTTTCTGCAATCCCAAACTTTATTCTTTTTGAAAAAAGAATAAAAAACTTTTTCGGAATGTTCGCATTCCGGCGCAATATATTATGATTGCTTTCGGCATGTTTTGTACGTCTTGTAACCGCCGGATATGTTTTTACAGTCAAAACCGTTTTGTTTGAGTATCCTTTCGGCAATATATCCGCGTAATCCTGCATGACAATAGACGGCGATTTTCTTGTCGTGAGGCAATTCGCCTATCCTGTCGCGAAGCTGGTCTATCGGTATATGATATGCGCCGGGTATTATTCCTCTGGCGGTTTCCTTATCTGTGCGGACGTCGAGGATAAAATCATCTTTGGGTATAGAACCCGCATGGCATACTGCAGAATTGCCCCGCATAACATTTGAAGCGGCAAACCCTGCCATGTTGACCGGATCTTTGGCTGATCCGAACTGGGGAGCATACGCAAGCTCTGATTCCTCAAGATCAAAAACTGTCATTTGTGCCTGTATCGCCATGGAAATTACGTCGATTCGTTTATCTACTCCCGCGGTTCCTACGATTTGAGCACCGAGAATTTTCCCGTCATCTTTTTTGAACATTAGTTTGATGGTCATCATCTGGGCGCCGGGATAATAACCGGCATGATGGTTTGCGTGAACATACACTTTTTCATAACCTACATTGTGTTTAAGAAGAGTTTTCTCGTTTACTCCGGTAATAGCGGCGCAGGTATCGAATACGCTTACTATTGATGTGCCTTGAGTACCCCGATAAGTTGTGGCGTAACCGAAAATATTGTCTGCGGCGATTCTTCCCTGACGGTTCGCAGGGCCTGCAAGAGGTATAACCGCAGAAATTCCAAGCGGTATGGTTTTTAGCTCGCAGGCGTCTCCGACGGCATAGATATGCGGGTCGGAAGTTCTTGTATGTCGGTCGACTATTATGCCGCCCCGTTCGCCGATTTGCAATCCGGCGTTTTTTGCCAGTTTTATATCCGGCCTGACCCCTACGCACATTATAATCATATCCGACAAAACATATTGTTCGTTGGGCAGATGAACCGCCAGTTGCCCGTCATGTTTTGTTATTTTTTGAGCGGGACTGTTAAAATAAAGTTTAATTCCATGGCCGGCCAGTGTTTCGTTTAGCATAGACGCCATCTCTATATCGAGAGGCGGCATAAGCTGGTCCATCGCCTCGATTATGTGTACGTCCAGATTGCGTTTTACCAGGTTCTCAGCCATTTCCAGCCCGATATACCCGCCACCGATAATCGCCGCGCTTTTTGCGCCGGAATTGACTGCGTTGTCGATTGCGGACATATCCTCAAGATTGCGAAGCGTAAATACAGCAGGCAGAGATGAACCTTCAATCGGCAGTACGACAGGTTCCGCGCCGGTAGATAGAATCAGATTATCGTATGATTCTGTATAAACATTGCCGTTGGCTGAATCTTTTACTTCAACGGTTCTATTTTCCCTGTCTATAGAAATCACTTCCGATTCTGTCCTCACATCGATTTTGAAACGGTTTCTAAGCATTTGAGGCGAGGTTATCAGGAGATTATTTTTATCTTCAATTTCGCGTCCGATAAAATACGGCATTCCGCAGTTGGCAAACGATATGTTTTTTCCTTTCTCAAACAATATTATCTGTGCCGATTCCGACAATCTTCTTGCTCTTGTGGCGGCTGAAGCTCCGCCGGCAACTCCGCCGACTATTATAATTTTCATCATAGTCTCCCTCCGAGAAATTGCATTATTTATAAGCCGCAATGCAAATCATTGCGAAAAAGTTTTTGGTTCTTTTCTCAAAAAGGATCAAATCTGGGATTGCTGAAAAAACCTTAAATTTATATGTCATCACGAGAAGTTTTGCGAAAGCAAAACGACGTGGTGATCTAAAAATAATCATAACTGATGTTGCCACAGCTCCTTCATAGCTTTGCAATAACAATAAAAAAAGGCTTTTTCACCAGTCTCAATCTTTCTATTTTCCTATTAGCAATTCCAAATGCATCAAAACAATATTTGATATGAAATACTTTATTCAAGTTTATTCCCGCATTACAAATAAGGATACCCCAATAAAAAATTTATGTTAAATCTGATTTATAAGGTTGGTTTGAAAATGGAAAAAATCCTGTATGCCACGAATAAAGAAATCAATATATAAATTATTATGCTTATGGGATTCAGGAATATTTTTTTTAAAATAACGGTAGAGTATTTAATTTTTGCAAGTTCATCCCTATTATATTCAAGTTCGCCCAAAATCTTTTGAAAATCAATATATCTTGCGTTCCAGGTGCTTGTAATCCGTTTGCCGATACCTTCGGAGAGCTGTTTTGCGTCTTCGAGGCTGACTACCTGAGTTAAAATCTCGATTCCTTTGGTATCTTTATCTTCTTCAATATCAAGCGATTCCATAAGGATATTATAGTTTTTGGCGATAGCGGTTTTTATATCGAAAAAATCTTTCTCATCCTGTTCGGTTATATCCTGATTGGAACGGGTTTTGAGAAAAAGCCGGTGAAACTCTTTCCATAAATCGATAAATTTCTGGAGGTAATTGATTTGATCTTCGAGTTTTTTGTCGCGCAATATAATACTCCGTTAATAATTATTTTCTCATTCCGACACGCTGGGCTGTCTGGAATATTTTTCCTTCTGTCTGAATCGATGGAGCGATGATTATTTCAGTCAACTGCATTTCCTTAATATCTTTTGCGCCAACGTTACCCATAGAAGTTTGAAGCGCGCCCATAAGGTTTTGCGATCCGTCGTCAAGTTCCGCAGGCCCGAAAAGTATTTGTTCAAGGGTACCGGTTGTTCCGACGTATATTCGTGTACCGCGAGGCAGATTTGCGTGAGGAGTAGCCATACCCCAGTGATACCCTCTGCCGGGCGCTTCTTTTGTTCTGGCGAACGCCGATCCGACCATAACCGCATCGGCGCCTGAAGCGAACGCTTTACATATATCGCCTCCGTTTGCCATGCCGCCGTCGGTGATAATAGGCACGTATTTGCCGGTTTGTTTATAATGAAAATCCCTTGCGGCGGAACAGTCTATGGTTGCGGTAACCTGAGGAACACCTATACCGAGCACACCTCTGGTGGTGCATGCGGCGCCTGGCCCGATTCCCACTAAAAGGCCGTCTATACCGGTTTGCATCAACGCATAAGCGACTTTATAGGTTACGCAGTTGCCGACGACAACCGGAATTTTCATCTTTCCGCAGAATTTCTCGAAATCGAGCGTCGCGTATTCGGTAGATATATGGGTTACGGTAGTTACCGTTGACTGCACTATAAAAATATCCGCTCCGGCTTCCTGAGCGATAAGCCCGAATTTCTCCGCGCGCTGGGGAATAGCAGATACCACAGCCGGTACATTGGCTTCTTTTATTTCCTTAATTCGTTTTGCGATAAGGTCTTCTTTTATAGGCTGGTTATAAATTCCCTGAATGATTTTTGTAGCTTCTTCTTTTGAGGCTACGGCGATCGCGTCGAGTATTTCTTCCGGGTTTTCGTAACGTGTCTGAACTCCTTCGAGATTAAGAACGGCTATACCGCCGAGTTGCCCCATTTTCCTGGCAAACCTCGTATCCACAACGCCGTCCATTGCGGCGGCGAGTATCGGTACGTTGAATTTCAAATCCCTTATTTTAAACGATGTATCCACTTCGTTCGGATTAATCGTAATATCGCCCGGAACAAGAGCTATCTCGTCAAATCCGTAACATCTTCGCGCTGTGCGGTCTCTGCCTACCCAAACACCCATTGTCAATTACTCCTTAGTTATATGCTTTATCCTCAAACACTTATCCCGCCGGTTAAGTTTTTACGCATTCAGGATTTCCGCAGGCTGGACAGTATGTTTGGTAAATGATAATTAAATGGGATATTCATGTCAATATTTTTTTGCCGCCGGATAAAGGATACCCGTATTTTTCCGGTTTTGTGCGCATCAGATCAAAATAATAGCAAATTTTTACAAAAAAAAGAGAAAACTTTTCGGAATACTTCGCACTACGGTATAAAATAACATAAAACGCGAGTTGTAATTTGTTCAAAAATGGGATTGGTGAAAAACCTTAAATTTCTATGTCATCACGAGAAGTTTTGCGAAAGCAAAACGACGTGGTGATCTCAAAATCATCAGAGCTGAGATTGCCACAGCTCCTTCTTTGCTTCGCAATGACAATAAAAAATACTTTTTCAGTGATCCTAAAATATGAATTATATTAGAAAAAGAGGCAATTTTATTTGCCTCTTTTTCCGGGATTAATTAAATTATGCTTCAAACAAAGAATTATGCTTCAAACAAAGAATAACTTCTCGCGATTTTTATGGGCTGATAACTCAATTTAGTTGAAGCAAGGTATTCGATTCCCCAGTCGTCGCCGGAATTGATAAACTCAAAACCGCTCCAGCATCTTTGCACAAATTCGCGGTATATAAATTGCGCAATACCTTTTATTTCGAGATTGGTTTTCTCTATCAGGATATTTGCGGTATTGTCGTTTAGAGTGTCGCCGAAAGTGAAAGCTTCTATTTTCCCGTCTACTGTAACAACAATTCCTTTAAGCCCCAAAATATCGGCGAAGATTATCGTGTTCTGGGCGGTAACGCATTCAGTCTCGAATTTGAGCCGGATTTGATCAGATATTTTTTCCGATTTCTGTTCTTTCCATCGTCGTAGAAGGTCGAGGCAACCTTCTTTATGTTGTGAAGAGTCATAAGGGTATACGCTGTAATTGTAGTTTTTCTCAAAAAAGTTGACCAGATTCCGTTTTTTCTTGAGATCTTTGCCGGGTAAGTTGATAAGAGTATCGCTGGTATAGATGTAATCCTGCCCCTGGTGTTGAAGTTTGTAACCGGGAACGGATTCGTAAACATGTTTTAGTTCTTCAGGGATACTGTAAATACCTAATCTGCCGGTTTTGCCGAGTTCGGTGTTTCTCCGGCGCATAATATCGAAACATGTTTCTATGGTGTCTGCGATTCGTATTCCAGGAAGAGGTGGGCCGATAACTACCGATGCGTCTTCACAGTCGGCGAATGCGCATAAGTTGCCGTTAATGAAATTCCAGCGTACGTTTAAGGAGAAATCCCATGTGTACATCATTGAGAAACTCAAATCCGACGGCGGGCAGGAAAGGAGCCGGTAGTAGCCGTTAAAAATATCTTTATCCTGAATGGTCAGTTTTGTAAGGTCACTGCGCTTAAGTTTTACATAATCGGTAAATTGAGGTTGTTTAATTAAAATTGTATTCATAAATATTAGATCCTTAATATTTCGTTATTTTTTATTTAATGCCGGAATAGCTAAAATCAAGATTAAGCTTACATGGGAGTCAACTCCTTGTTGTGTTTTAATGAGATGACAGGCAATTCGTAAAAATAGATCTGCACAAACCTTAAAATGATGTTAAAAAAACAGTTTGTATTGTGTTTAGGAATCAAAAAAGATATGATTTTAAAAACTGGGTTCGTTATTAGAAGGAATAAGAAAAAATTAGTTTTCGGTTGAAAAAAATTCGATGTCTTTGAATAAAAATCTTCGCAAAGCCTCGTTATTATTTCTAATGGAGGTATTTTGAATTTGCAGTAAAATTTATAAAAAGCCGGACATTTCGAAAATTTCGTTGTTTTCGGTATGTATTCTCTTGATAAATATTTTAATACATGATCTTTATAGTTATTACTACCTGAAGGATCATCAGGGCCGGGCAATTCGCCAGCGTCCATAAATTATTCCTTAAGCTAAGTTAATCTTCAAAACCAGTTTAAATACGCGATAAAATATAGACTTTGCGCATATCCAAATGGTTTAATGCTTTAAATCTTATCGGCATAAAATTCAAAACGATAATTATAATGATGGATATTTTAGTGAAATTTTTGAAAAACGCTATATTTTTTTTAAATAAAATCAAATCCAGTTTTTTTTCTTGAATAGAAACAACATAGCCGCGCTGATAATTATCATTGTAATAACCACAAGAGCAAACCCCCACTGGTCATGGAGCCCGGGCATAAACTCGAAATTCATTCCATAAAAACCGGTTATTAAATTAAGAGGCATCATTATAGTGGCGAATATAGTCAGGATTTTCATGATGGTGTTTGTTTTATTTCCTAAACTGGAAATGTAAATGTTTAGCATTTCGGATAGAGATTCCCTGAATTGTTCTATGGTGTCTATAACTTGGAATGTGTGATCATAAACGTCTTTGAAAAATATTTTTGTGGAACTGTTTATTATGGGCGAGTCTTCTTTTTCGAGATTAGTGAGAACCGTTCTCAAAGGCCAAACCGATTTAAGAAGAAACAGGACCTCTCTTTTTAGCTCGTAAACATTGATAAGCGTATTTTGCGAAGGCGATGTGATCAGTTCTTCTTCCAGAGTATCTAATTGGTCGCCTATTTTTTCAAGGATAACGAAATAGTTGTCCACTATAGCGTCGATAAGCGAATAAGCAAGGTAATCGGATGGCATTTTTCGGATTTTGCCCTTTTTATTTTTCAGTTTGTCCCTTATCAAATCAAAGACGTCGCCGGGTTTTTCCTGAAAAGTTATCAATACATTCGGGGTGATAACCATACTCAATTGTTCGCAGGAAGTCTTGTTGATTTCTTCATCGAAATACAGCATCTTTAGAATGACGAAAATATAGTCGGTGAAATCCTCTACTTTCGGGCGCTGATTAGAAGGCGTTATATCTTCGATGGTAAGGGGATGCAGATTGAAATGGCGTCCTATTTTTTCTATAAGTTCCAAATCGTAGGTGCCGTCTATGTTTATCCATGTTATTGACGGGCTGTTTTTATACTCGAAACATTCTTCTATGGAACTCAGTTCTTTTTCTTCATAATTGAATTCGTCGTAACTAATCAGGGTTTTTCTCAGTTTGCCATTGTTGTCAAGGCATTCAAGTTCCATAATACCCTCATTCATTTTAGAGTTTGATATGAATTTAGTACAAAATATCCTTTTTATCAACCAAATTATCCAAATTACTCAAATAATTTAGTTGCGGTATTATAATATCAGTTTTGCGTTTCAGATAAGCAGGCACAATCCGATTTTTTTAAGGCGGTATCCTGCATTTTGGTGTGGGAATGGCTATTATTTTTTTAATAGACATTTGATTTTTTAATTATTGTTCTCACGAATATCGAAAATAAGGATTTTTTTCAAAATTATCTTTATTATATCCTGAAAAAATTATAAATATGATTACCATGAAAAAAATTATCGTTTCACTGATATATTTGTTTATAACCGTATCAATTACAGGTTGCGACAGATCGCCTGCAACTCCTGCGTCCGCTTTCAAAATCATCAAAAAGGCAATTCTTCAAAAGAATTGGGACAAATACTGGTTTATGCTTTCGGAAAAAAGCAAAGAGAATTTCAATGAGCAGGTAAAATATATGCAGGAACATTTTTCCAAACTGGCGCCGGAAGCAAAAACTAAAATGCTTGGTTCTATGGGATTGACCGACCGTCAATTGCAACAGCTTGACGGCAGGACTTTTTTCATAAACGCCATGACTATGCGCGATAATGAGCAGAAAAAAGAAAAAACATCGTCTCTTGAACTATTAGAGACATCAAAAATAATTTATATTGAGCAAAATGACAGTAGCGCTGTGCTCTATATTCAGGACGATCAGGGGCATGAGGAAAAAGTTCCGCTGATCAGGGAAAAAAACCTATGGAAACTCGATTTTTACGGGTCAAACGAATAATACATACCTGAAAAAAAATCGCTTTGAAATAAAAGGGTTATTAATTTGAACGAAAAAGAGTGTTTGATATTTTTAAATTTAATCAGCGTCGGTTACAGGACGGTACAAAAACTCAGGGAAAGATATGCCAGTCTTAGTGAAGCATTATCCGCGTCGGCGCAATGTCTTGAAAAAATACCGGGAATTCGGAAACCGACCATCGCTTCTATTGTGGAAAAACGCAATACTTCTGTGTTGAAGAATGAGCTTGGCCTGCTTAAAAAATCCGGTTGCCGGCTGGTTGCAATCTGCGAAGACGAGTATCCTTCTCAGCTCAAAGAAATTCACAATCCGCCTCTGGTATTATATATAAAAGGCGATATTGCGGAGCAGGATATCAATTCAATCGCCATTGTGGGAACCCGCAAACCGACGGATTACGGTAAACGGACTGCGCGCAAAATCGCGTTTGATCTCGCAGGTAATGGAGTTACGGTAGTCAGCGGGCTGGCGGTAGGGCTTGACAGCCAGGCGCATCAGGGAGCGCTTGATGCCGGAGGGCGCACTATTGCCGTGCTTGGATCGGGATTGATGCGGATGTATCCGCAGTCCAATGTTAAGATGGCAAACGATATTGAGAAAAATGGCGCTGTAATATCGGAGTTTCCGCTTGAAGTAGCTCCTTTCCGTTCGAATTTTCCCATACGCAACAGAATTATAAGCGGGTTGTCGCTAGCGACAGTTGTGGTTGAGGCGTCTGCGGTAAGCGGTACGCTGATTACAGCTGGGTTTGCTCTTGATCAGGGTAGAACGGTATTTGCCGTACCCGGCAACATCGACCAGCCGACTTCTGAAGGAGCGAATGCGCTGATTAAACAGGGTGCATCGTTAATCCAGTCTACCGAGGATATATTCCGTGAGGTCCCGTATCTTGCGAAGAAATTAACTGTTCAGGCAAAACCGCAAATCGCTGAAAATAAACAGAAGATAAAATTGAAATTATCCGATAAAGAACAGAAATTAGTTGAAATTATAATTCAAAAACCTTTACATATAGATGAAATTACCGATTTATGCGATATGGCTTCACCGGAGATATCGGTTATACTGTTGACTCTGGAGATGAAGAAGATAATAAAACAGCTTCCCGGAAAATACTATTCGATAGAAGAAAATATCGTAGCATGTTAAAAAATGAGGTGAAATGTTATGGCGGATTCGTTAGTGATTGTGGAATCTCCAGCGAAAGCGAAAACCATTAATAAATATCTTGGCAAAAATTTTGAGGTTAAGTCCTCGCTCGGGCACATAAAGGATTTACCAAAAAATAAATTGGGTATTGATCTTGAGAAAGATTTTACTCCTCAATATACGGTTATTAAAGGGAAAAATAAGATTGTGGACGACCTTAAAAAGTCTGCCAGCGGTAAAAAGTCGGTTTATCTTGCTCCCGACCCAGACAGGGAAGGAGAAGCTATTGCGTGGCATATTGCTGGGGAGCTGGCCTCCAAAAAAGTTAAAATTTATAGAGTAACTTTCAATGAAATAACCAAATCCGCTATTCAGGACGCATTCAAATCGCCTGGTCAGATAGATACAAACAAAGTCAATGCCCAGCAGGCTCGCCGAATCCTCGACAGGCTTGTGGGGTATCAGATAAGCCCGCTTCTCTGGGGCAAACTCGCTACCGGTTTGAGCGCCGGCAGGGTTCAGTCGGTTGCGCTTAAAATGATTTGCGACAGGGAAGATGAAATCCTCAATTTCAAGCAGGAAGAGTACTGGTCGATAATTGCCGAACTTCAAACTGCCGATAAAACCGGATTCCACGCAAAACTTGTCAAAGAAAACGATAAAAATATAAAGATTGCGAATAAAGATTGCGCCGATGAGATATTATCGTATCTTAAAACCTGCCGATACATCGTATCGGAGATAAAAAAACAGGATAAGAAGAAACGCCCGTCTGCGCCGTTTATTACAAGCACGCTTCAGCAGGAAGCGTCACGGCATTTCTCGTTTACTGCCTCAAAAACAATGATGATTGCCCAGACATTGTATGAAGGGATAGAACTTGGCAAAGAAGGGTCTACGGGGTTGATTACATACATGAGAACCGACTCGACCCGCATAGCCGATTCTGCCGTAAAAGACGCCCGCGATTTTATCGAATCGGAATTTTCAAAAAAGTATTTGCCTCCGAAACCGCAAATATATACTACAAAAAAATCTGCACAGGATGCGCACGAAGCTATAAGGCCTACTTTTGCGCATATTACGCCGGATAGCATCAAACAATACCTTAGTTCCGATCAGTTCAAATTGTATTCGCTGATCTGGAAACGGTTTGTCGCTTCGCAAATGGAATCTGCAGTAATATCTCAGACATCTGTCGATATTACAGCAGGCAAGTATCTGTTCCGTGTAACCGGCTCGATAATAAAATTCGATGGCTTTATGAAATTATATATGGAAAAAGAAGATAAGGAAAAAACAGCCGGTGATTCGGACGAAGGGGAAGAACCGAACTTGCCGGATTTAAAGAAAAACGATGTTCTTAATTTGATCAAGCTCGACCCGAAACAGCATTTTACCCAGCCCCCGCCGAGATACACCGAAGCGACGCTTATAAAGGAGCTTGAGCTTAACGGAATTGGGCGTCCAAGTACTTACGCCGCTATTATGGAGAGGATTCAGGACAAAGATTACACGAAAAAAATAAAAGGGAAGTTTCATCCAACCGAACTTGGCAAAATACTCACGCTTACATTGAAAGAAAGTTTCTCCAAAATCATGAATGAAAAGTTTACCGCGAGTATGGAAACAGATCTTGATGAAATAGAAAAGGGAACTAAGAACTGGCTTGATATCATAAAACAGTTTTACAGCGAATTCTCAACAGATCTCGAAAATGCCCAAAAAAATATGAAAAGCAAATCTTTGACTACAGATATAAGATGTGATTTGTGCGGTAAAATCATGGTTGTTAAATGGGGCAAAAAAGGAGGGTTTCTTGCGTGTTCGGGGTATCCCGATTGTAAAAAAACGCTTAATTACGAGAAAACCGAAGACGGGCGTATCGTACCTGCCAAAGAAATTCAGCCTCAGTTTACCGAAGATAAATGCGCTAATTGCGGTAAGCCTATGATCCTTCGAAAAGGGCGGTTCGGCGAATTTTTAGCCTGTTCGGGCTATCCTGAGTGCAAAACCACAAAACCGGTTAAATCGAAAGAGACTTTTAAGGAACAAACCGATATTTTATGTCCTCAAGAAGGTTGTGGTGGAAATTTGGTTAAACGCAAAGGCAGAAAAGGCAGGATTTTTTACGGATGTTCCAGGTACCCTAAATGCAAATTTATCGCAAATTCGCTTGAGAATATGGGTGATGTATCCAAAAAATGAAAACTGATTTACTGTTTTTTGAACTCGATAACTTCTGCCGGTTGCTTGAATGCGCGAAAAACGCTTCTTTTCATACTCTGCGCGGATACCGCAGGGATATATCCGGTTTCATAACTTATATTGGAGAAAACGAAGGTAAATTTTGTTTGGATGATATAGATGAACAGGCGAATTCGTATTTCGCTGTTTTAAAGAGATCGGGTTTGAAAGACAGGTCTATAGCGCGTAAATTATCGTCGTTGAGATCTTTCTTCAGGTTTTTATGTACAAAAGACCAGAACCTCAAAAACCCGTTTCTGGAATTCTCGTCTCCGGCAAGAGGGCGGCCGCTTCCTAAAGTTATTGATGAACAGTCTGTTAAGAATCTTGTGGAACAGCCGCAGGGCGATGATTTCGCTTCTGTGCGTGACAGGGCTATTCTTGAGATAATATACAGTACCGGCATGCGTGTAGGTGAGCTTGTTGAATTAACCGTAAACGACGCCGATATTTTCGGAGATTCGATTAAAGTTATGGGTAAAGGCAAAAAAGAGAGGATTGTACTTCTAGGGCCTCCTGCCGGAAAAGCGCTGGCCGATTATCTTAATTTGCGCAATCAACTGCTTGCGCGTACCCGCAAAAAAACGTCGGCTTTGTTTTTAAATCAGAGAGGCACAAAACTGACAGACCGCAGTGTAAGGCGGATATTTAAGAAATATTCGATTGTAATAGGTATTGACAGAAGGTTTTCTCCGCATTCGCTACGCCATTCTTTCGCTACGCATATCCTTAACGCGGGAGCGGATTTAAGATCGGTGCAGGAACTGCTCGGGCACGCAAGTTTATCCACAACTCAGATTTACACGCATGTTTCCGCACAGCAGATGAGCAAAGTTTACCGCAAAGCACATCCGAGGGCATAATGGGTAAAAAATTCGAATCGGGAAAATTCTGTTTTTTCAGAATATTATATAATTCGCTTTTATATGGTTTTTTTGCCGTATGTTCGCCTTTTTTTTTATATAAACTATTAACCGCAGAGAAATATAAGGAAGGGTTTATCCAGAGGCTCGGTTTTTTATCGCAGGATGGGAAAGCGGTTTTGAAAAAAGGTAATGTTATATGGGTTCACGCCGTATCGGTAGGGGAGGCTCAGGCGTCGTTTTCGCTTATTGAGGAGCTCAAGCAGATTTATCCGTCCAAAAATTTTATTGTATCCACAACTACGGCTACAGGCCAGAAAGTCGCAAGAACCAGATTTAAGAATGATAAGCGAGTTTGTGTAATTTATTTCCCGCTGGATTTTTTTCATAGTTTTCATTTTATATTCAAAAAATATAAAATCGATCTGATAATAATTATGGAAACGGAAATATGGCCGAACTTTTTGATGGAATCGTTCAGGCACAATATACCTGTAATTCTCGTTAACGGCAGGATTTCGCAAAAATCATATTCCGGTTACATGAAATTGCGCGGTTTGTTTTTGGAGAGCGCAAAATCCGTCAGGTTTTTTTGCATGCAGGAACAAAAGGACGCCGATAAACTAATTAAACTCGGTATCGGCAATGACCGTATTAAAATTACCGGCAATATAAAATACGATACATCTTTAAAAACCGGTATAAACCGCAAAATATGCGATTCTCTGACCGGTAAACTCAAATGGAATGAGTCTACACCTGTTTTTATAGCGGGCAGTACTCATAACGGAGAAGAAGATATTCTCCTTGAGGTTTTTAACCAGGTTAAGCAAAAGGTTTGCGGGTTGAAACTCATTATCGCGCCGAGGCATCCTGAGAGAATCGCCGAGGTGGAAAAACTTATCATTTCCAATCATCTAAGTTATATCCGCAAAACAGCCGTTGATAAAGCGTTAGAAATCGACGGGGTTTTTGATGTGGTGCTGTTGGATACTATGGGCGAGCTGAGGCATCTATATTCAATTGCCACTGTCGCATTTGTGGGCAAAAGCCTTATTGCGCCGGGCGGCGGGCAAAACATTCTTGAACCCGCATCGTTGGGAATACCTGTGGTTTTCGGTCGGTATATGTCTAATTTTGAGCAAGTTGCGCAAACAATAGTTCAGGCGCAGGCTGGTGTTATGGTAACGGATAAAAATGAACTGTTGCAAACGGTTTTGAATCTATTTTTATACAAACCGGTTCGCGATCAGATAAAAGGTAATGCTCTTATTGCCGTCAGGTCGTTTCAGGGAGCTACGGAAAAAACAATAGCTTGTGTAAAAGAAATAATTAATCCTTAATAAATCAATTAAAAAAAATTCTGGGAAATGGGTTTATGGGTATAAAACTAAAAAATTATATAATTCCCGATCTTATTTTTGTATACGATCAGATTACTGAAAAAAATGCTATTTTGTCCGATATGGTGGATAAAGCGTGCGGCGTAGTTAAATATCTTCCTCATGACCAGATACTTGAAGCTATTTTAAAACGCGAGTCGATGGCATCTACGGATATAGGCAACCGGATTGCTGTACCGCATTGCAGGCTTGATTCGGTATCCGATATTTTTATAGTTCTGGGTATATCTGCCCGTGGAGTGGTGTTTGAGGATAACAACAAACCGGTAAAACTTATTTTCATGGTGATTGGCCCGCAAGCTCAACCTGAAGAATATCTTTTTGTGTTGGCGCAAATCGCGAGAATCACTGCCGACAAAAACCTTATTTTAAAACTTACTTCTTCACGGTCTTCGGCTGAAATTTACAACGAGTTATGTGTTTTTTTATGATTCAGGATTTACCGGTTTTGCGCTGAAGCGTCTTTTTGATTTTCTTCTTTATACTGGAAAGTGATTTCCTGAATATAAGAGTTCAAACTTTTCAAATCAAGTTCAACTTCTGCTCTGGCTGACAAAGAGATATTTGTCTGAAGTTTGCCCATAAGGCGCATTCTATATTTATGACAGGAATTGATTATCTGGCGCAAGCATGCGTCGCGTTTACTGAAATCACCTGTTTTATCATATAAATAAGCTACCATTTCGAGAATTTTCCATGTAGCTTTTTCTGTCAGGGAATTATCATTTATCCATGATTTTTCAAAATAGAATGCGGCCATTTTTATTGCGGTATTTTCGTCAGGGGGTATGAAATCCCAGGTATTGATACATTTGGTTATTATATTTTCAGCGGTTTGGTTTTTATCCTGACAACTGCCGTTATCGAGATACTTCAGTATCTCCTGAGTTTTTATGCTAAGCTGGCATACGTCTTTTTCCAGGCACTCGACTAATGTATTTATATGAAATATGTTCGGAGAAAAACTGGTTTTTGATAATTCAGCTATTTTTTTACCCAGAACAGAATAATCATTGAGGGCTCTTATCATTTTCAGTACTGTTTTTTCCAATTCGGATTCTTTATCGGGTGTCTTTGTCAATCCGGTGTTGCAGTTATGTTCGCGATACAGCCATGATAACCTCAAATACAATCGCGCGAGCAGGGAATACCCGCCTGAAGACGTTTCACGTTCGTTAAGAAAATTATGAAAATAAATCGCGAGTATATAGCTCAATATTGCACAAGTATAATCGCGGTTTGAATCGGCAGTGCAGAGCATTTTTCCGGCGTCATTTATAATTTTTGTTTCCAGATCCGAAACTTCGGCCAATTTATGCTTAACGTATTCCAATTCTCTATGAGACAAAGTTTTAGGTAATTTGCTAAAAATATCAGGGAAATTTGTGTAGTAACACGCAGGACAGGTTATCAGAGAATAAAAATACGGATTGATATGTTCCCATTCGGTATGTCTCCATCGCCATTTTGGGACATACTGGTCTTTTTCTCTGGTTGACGGGTAATATTCGCCATACGATTCGCTTATCAGGACAACAACTTCATTTATCTGGCCGCAAATGGGGCACTTTATTTTTTTTGAAAAAAATGGATTCATGATCCCCCTCTTTGTTATTTATGCCGTTAATTATTTATATCGGTTTGCCGATCTATATTCTTTACTGGGAAATAATTGACAGAGTTATTTATTATTTATGTTTTGCTGAACGTTATATTGAATTAAAATTTATTTTTTTGTAATATAAAAACCATTAATGCAGTTTGCGTTTTGTTTTAGAATTTAAAATGCGAAAGATGTAAAAGTACTTGTCCTTTTTGAAAAAAGCGCCGGAAATTTTTTAGAACGCTTCGTATTCCGGTTTATTATTATGAATAAAAAATACTGTATTGCGGTTTCGCTTTTCTTAATTTTTCTTTTTTCGATATGGATGCGGGATATCCATTTCGATTTCGGTTTGCCGGCAAAATATCATTATGATGAACGGATAGCCGCAAATACAGTAGCGAATTTTTTAGACAATAATTTTGTTATAGGCAGATACAATCATCCTCCTTTTTTAAAAACGGTGTCATATCTGGGATTAAAAATATATTCTTTACTGTGCCCGATACCTGACGGAAAAAAGATTGTTTACTCGCATATCGCTTTAAGGCTGGCAAGCGTTTTATTCGGTTCTCTTTCCGTAATAGCCGTATATTTTCTGGCGAAATTTTTTCTTAGAGCGGAATTTTCAATTGCCTGTTCGTTATTGCTGGCTCTAAATCCGTTGCATGTTGTAAGCTCAAAATACGGAACGCCGGATATTATGCTTGTTTTTATGTTTATAGTATCTATGATCTGTATTCTCAATCTATATAAACTCCGTCGCAGGGTGGATTACTTTTTATGCGGATTGACTATCGTTTTATCCTGTTCGGCAAAATATAACGGTATATTTTTATATTTTTCGTTCATGACGGCAGTTATTTTTATATCGTTGGATACAAAAAGCGGGATAAAAACATTTTTTTCAGCGGAGCGTTGGGCATTTTTTGTAATAGGCAATATCTGCGGGTTTGTAATCGGATTCTTTCCGCTGTTTATAAACTATGAGTGGAAATACGTGCTAGATTCCTTATTTTTCGAGCGCAGTCATCTGTTTGCCGAGGGACAGCATGGCCTGACTATATCCGGCATGGATTATTATTACGTTTTTTACTTCATAAAGTCTATTTTGCCGTCAACCGGCTGGTTTCTTTTTTGTTCGATCATAGCCGGCTTAATATATGTTTTTATACGCAGGGATAAAAGAGATGTTATAATCTTGGCTTCGCTTGTACCTTATTACCTGATGATTGAACATATATACAAAATCCCCCCTGCGCCCGACAGGTACGTTTTGCCGCTGTTGCCGTTTTATTTGCTGTGTGCGGCAATATTTATTTCAAAAACAGCGGATTTTTTTGAAAGAAAATACGTCGTGCGCGGAAAACCGGTTATCCTGATTTTATCGCTGGTATTGATTTTATATCCTTCATTTAAAACTTTTCGGATTCTTAAAACTTTAACGCCGGATACGCGGGATATGATGGGCGAATGGATTGAGAAGAATATTCCATCGTCATCGAAAATATTTGTCAACTGGCATAATTCGGGATATTATCCGGAATTATGCGATAATTTTAGTGTGGTAAAAACCAAAAAACTGGATTATGATTTTGTAGCTAAATTTGATATTGGCTATGTGTTGCTAAGCAGTTTTGAGTATCAGTATTATATTGATAATCCGAAAGAAGCGCCTGAATTGGCGGAATTTTACCTGAAAATTATGAATAATTGCAGTCTTGTGCACGAAACAAAAAAAAACATTGGGCCGTATCTATACAATAATCCTGTTTTGCGATTGTATCGGTTTCCCGATTCAGGTTCTACGGCAAATAAGGCCGGACATGAGTAGTGCAGATAAATATCCGGCAATATCGATCGTTATGCCTGTGCGCAATGCGCAGGATTATCTTGACAGGTCGCTGAGTTCCGTATACGCAAATTCATTTAAAGATTTTGAAATGATTGTTGTAAACGACGGTTCTAAAGACGATAGCGAAAAGATAATAAAAAAATATCCCATAGATACTTATATTGTGTTTCCTTCTAATAAGGGGCATGCCGTAGCCAGAAACGAGGGCGCAAACAAGGCGAAAGGCAGAATAATTTTGTTTATCGATGCGGATATAGAATTAAAAGAAGATACTCTTAAAAAAATATCCGGACATTTTGAAGATACCGCCTGCCAATGCGTTATCGGATTATACAGCAAAACGCATCCGAATTCGGATATTTTCTCATGTTATAAAAATATGTGGATTCATTATACCTATTTAACTTCTCCCGAACGCGTCAACTGGTTTTTCAGCGCAATCGGCGCGATTAAAAAAGAGATATGGGATAAAAGCGGTTTTTTCGATCCGAAATTCCATATAAAAACAGGCGGAGGCGACATAGATTTCGGATTCAGGCTTACCCGGCAGGGAATATCGATCATTCTCGATAAAGATATCGAGGTGATCCATTTAAAGAAGTTCAATTTATATAAACTGCTCAAAAATGATTTGATGCGGTCTTTCGGATACATCAGGCTGGCTCTGATTTATAACCGGTCGCTCGGTGATATAGCGAAACAGGGTATTGCCAACGCTCAAAATTCGTTCGCGGTAAGCACAATTGCATCTGCAATAATAGCAGGGCTGTTTATTATGTCGGTGTTTTCAATATGGATGGGGTTTATGGGTGTGTTATTTGTATTGATGTATCTTAAATTGAATTATCCGTTTTATAAATATTCCGCCGAAGAATTATCTATTCGCAAAACAATATTTTTTATTCCCATAATGTATGTTGATCATTTTGTTTGCGCAATAGGCGTAATATGTTCGATATTGTGCAAATATTTGAGCGATTTGAAAACGCTTGCTGACGAATAATATTTATTTCTGGGTCATGGAGAAGAATATTTCGGCTTTTTCAATTTCGTTGTCGATCTCGTCAAGAAGATAAGCCAGCTCCGGTTCTTTTAGGTTTACCAGTTCCCATGCTTCATGCGATATTTTCGGTATCAGGCTATCTCCGCCGTTACCGATATTTTTCGCTCTTGCCAGCACATCGGCCATATGTGTTATGCCGGCGAGTTTAAATCCGATGCCTGCTTTTTCGGGATTGTGATGATACGAGATCGATTCTCTCAGTTCAGCCGGTAAACTCCATTTTTCGGCGAGCCATAATCCGATATTCTGATGGTTGCAGTCCATAACCCGCAGTTCCGCCTCGTAAAAAGATATGTCATCGCTATGGACTTCTTCCATAACCTGTTCAAGCACATCATGAAAGTACCTGTCAAGGATAACTTTGCCGATATCGTGCAGAAGTCCTGCCACAAAAGCAACTTCTTCTTCCTGATAATTTACTATTTTAGCGAGCATTTTGGATATAACCGCCGTAGCTATTGAATGTTGCCAGAACTTTTGGCGGTCAAACTCAAAAGCGGATCCTTTCATCGGGAACATATCAAACACTGATGCCGATATAGCCACGCTTTTTACCGCTGTAAACCCGAGAATAACAATAGCGTGGGTAACGGTGCTTATCTGTCCGGGGAATCCGTAGAACGCAGAGTTGACAAGCTTGAGTATCTTTGCGGTAAGCACTTGGTCTGCCGAGATTACTCTGTTTACTTCCTCGGCGGATACCATAGGGTTTTCGAGAATCTTGGTCAACTTATTTATCACATAAGGCAAAGTCGGCAGACTCTCTATTTTACTGACTAATTTCCTGAATTCTTTCTTCTCTTTTATTGTCATTTTCCGAATATTTTTTTGAAATATGAGATTTTAATGCATTTTTAAGTTTCAGCATGATTTCATCGGTTTCCACTTTCGCGAACTGTTTATCTATTTGCGCGAAAAGTTCGTCCATACCGATATTCTGTGTATTTATGCCTGAAGTTTCTATCATTTCGTCAGGTGATTGCGGGTCGCCGTCGACAATAACAGAATCAAATCCCCATTCGGAAAGCCGCGATATAATTCTTGCAGATAACTTGCACCCTTGGGCAAGCAAAATAGTGCCGTCGGGTTTAAGGAGCGGTTTAGCCAGCGTCATTCCTTCTTCGACTTTACCGATGATAAGTTTTCGCATATTGTTTTTTGTCCCGAATGCCTTAGAATTGTCTACCCGTATTAATTGAATAAATAGCTTTTCAGTTTTATTATATCGGCAGGATGTCTGTTTAAATTAACATGCGATAAAAAAACCTGTTTTCTTGACAAATCCACAGGTATGATTATTCCATACGACCAGCCGCTCATCTGGGAGCAATATCTTTTTATCGCATCCATAACATAAGATATATATTCTATTTTATCGGCCGCCAGAATAAAATAGTGCCCGACGGGCGTAATATGGCGGGAAAAAGTGTTTTTGAAAACCTCTAAAATTTCCTCGATGTTTTGTGGTGATAACTTTTCAACTTTTTTCACATAGATATAATTTTTTAAAAAGAAATCGCTTTTTATCCTATAATTGTAATCTCCGCAGGCAGTTTCAACTTTCCAATTGTTCTGCTGAAGGTTTTTAGCGAGGTTTCTAAGATAAATATCTTTCTCAAAAACCGACTGTGTTTCATCGGATTTGCCGATGTTGAGAGATTCTGAGCAATTCCCGCACCTGATATTTTTTATTTTATCAAGCATTTCAAGATCTACCCTGTTTTGAGTTGAGCAGTTCTTGCATCTTATAACAAAATGATATTGCGAATTGTTTTTTTCGGCATGGTTCCATCTTCGTAAACGCTGATCGAACATTTTCCGTTTTTGCGGATCAATCAGGTTTTCATAAGCCTCGTTGATCACTTGCGCCTCGCGAACATTACCGCCGTGATCGGGATGTTTGCCGAGTTCTTTCATCAAAACCCTGTAAGCCGCTCTTATTACTGCGCCGTCGGCTTTATCGTTTATCTGAAGGACGTCATAATAGTTTATCATTTTACCCCTCCCTTATTTTCTTTGCCCGGTAATTTTTACCGCAAGCCTCATGCCAGATAACTTTTATTTGTTTTTATATTCATATAATAATATAATATAAAGCAATTTATAAATTAATGCCGGATTTATCCGGCGTAGGAATTTTATGCCTGCCGATGTTGCATTATTTTCCTTCCTTTATGGAAATTGGTTTGTAATATGTTAGTATATAGTGATTAACGCATAAGGCACTGTTTCTTTGCAGGTGCAATTTTTTATTGCTCTTTTTTTTATGAAAGATAACCGATACCCGGAGTCTATATAATAAAAAATGTTTATTACAAACAAAGAAGATAAATATGATTGCCAAAGTAAAATATTATAATGAGTTGGGATGCGCATACGCAAATGACGGGGATTTTTATAAGGCAATGCGCTACCACAAAAAAGCTTTTCTGGAAACCGGAACCGACTTGGTTCTTAAGGCCGATACTTTTAACCTGCTTGGTATCTGCTACCGGAAAACGCTGAATTTCAAAACGGCTCTGCACTGTTACATAAAAGCGCTTAATTTTTATATAATAACTTATGGAAAACAGCATCCGCAAATTGCCAAAGCGTATAATAATCTGGGTCTTGTGTACAGTAATCTCGATAATTATGACGAATCGATGAAATGTTATGAAAAAGCGTTGAAATTATTTAAAGCTGAATTCGGAGATATGCATTTGCATGTGGCTCAAACGCTGAATAATATGGCAATGCTCATGAACCGGACAGGGGATTATGAACGGGCGATCAAGTATTTAAATCGTGCTCTTGAGCTGAAAAAGAATTTTTTTGCGGATGATGACCCTTCAATAGCGAATACTCTTGATAATATAGCTCTGGCTTATGGATGTATCGGAGATTATCCGAATGCGCAAAGTTACCTTTTTAAAGCTCTTAAGGTTTACAGGAAATTTTATGACGATAACCATCCCTCAATAAAAAAAATTCTCAACATAATTGAAACCACAAAGGATTGTTGTCATAAATAAAATTTAGTGTTTAAAAACTCTTTTTATTCCATAAAAATGACGATTTAATTATACTGATAGTGTTTTATGTTAATAGGGTTAATTGTTAAAATAATGTTTTGCCGGAGGGAACCATGGGGCCGATAATACTTCTTACAATATCCAACATATTCATGACCATTGCGTGGTACGGCCATTTGAAATACAAATCGGCTTTTTTATGGAAAGTGATATTAATAAGTTGGCTGATAGCGTTTGTGGAATACTGTTTTCAGGTTCCGGCGAACCGTATAGGGCACTCTTATTTTTCTGCCGCGCAGTTAAAGACGCTTCAGGAAGTCATTTCTCTGACGGTATTTTCCATATTTTCAGTAACTTATCTGAAAGAAGGGTTAAAGTGGAATTACATTGCCGGTTTTGTGCTTATAATACTTGCGGTTATTATTGTTTTTAAGAAATGGTAAAATTAAAACCGGTGGCGTTGAATAAGAAGTATGGTATCGCGCAAATCCTCTTTGCTTTTTGCATGGTTCCATTTTTTTCCGAAAGTTTTATCCTGCACAATCTGGGCAATCGCGGATAACGCCCGCAGATGAAAATTCCTTTCGTCTTTTGTGCCGATAAGTACAAAAACTGTTTTTACACTGCAGGCGGTTTCTGAGAATTTGATTCCTTTATTGCATCTTGCGATCATAATATCGAATATTTTTTCACCGTTGACGATTATATGAGGAATAGCAAGAAAAGGCGTTATTGCTGTACTGCTTTCTTTTTCGCGTTTGATAAGAAGATCGTAGAGTATTTGTTTTTTAATGTTTATTCTCGGCGCCATATTTTCGGCTACAATATCGAATAGTTCGCCGGAGTCTATGGCGTTTTCGATATCTATGATAATGGCATTTTCTATTACCCTGTCAAACCTGTCTTTGGTGATCGCATCTCTTTCTTTAATAATATCTTTGAGTTCAGACTCAAGCGACCGAGTAGTCAGTTCTTTCGCGGTTATGCGTTCAATCAGATGCAAAAGAGCGAATTCCCTGTTGATCTGGCGTTTCCCGACAAACCAGTAAAGGAGAAAACTTCCGGTGATAAAAACAAGGCTTAGTATGAATGCCCACATCCCTATTTCATAAATTAAAAACTCAAACCCCAGCAGTCCTGCTATCTGTAACCACGGATAACACGGCGATTTGAAACTTGGCTGGTAATTATGAAGCCGGCTTTCCCGCAAAACAATTATTGAGACTATAGAAAGGATGTATGTAAGGATAAGAACCGTTGAAGCGGATTTGATAAGCGCGTCAAGTTTTAGAAGCAAAAAGAAAATCATAAAAACTGCGGTTAATAATATTGAAACATGCGGAGTTCTAAACCTGTCATTGATCCTGCTTATTATTTTTGGCAGAAGCCCGTCGCGACTTAACGCGAGGGGATATCTTGATGCGGACATAATCCCCGCGTTTGCTGTAGTAACAAAAGACAGAATTGCCGCTATATCAAGAAGCGTTCTTCCCACAGGGCCTAAAAAAACTTCTGCCGCATCGGATATGGGAGTCAGAGATTCCGATAATGTTTGCGGCTCCAAAACACCTACTGTTACAAATACCATTGCAACGTAAAAAAAACCGACTATTGCCAGCGAATAAAACATGGCGGCAGGTATATTTTTGCCCGGATTTTTCACCTCTTCGGATACGCTTGCAACTTTAAGAAGTCCTCCATAAGAAACAAATACAAAACCCGTTACCGCAAAAATTCCCGACCACCCTTTCGGCGCAAACGGTGCCAGACGGAGCACATCAATTTGCGGGAATCCGAGAATCAGGAAATACGCCATCAGTATTATCAGCGCCATAACCAGAATCACCTGAATTTTACCTGCTTCTTTAATACCGATAATATTTATAAGGGTGAATATCACGCATAATATTATTGCTAAAGTATTTATATCCAGGTTAATTATTTTTGCCGCGAATGCGGACATACCTACTAGCGCAAACGCGCTCTTCAGGGATAGAGCGAACCAGCTCAATAATCCCGAAACCATACCTATTTCCGGCCCCATTGTGCGGGTGATAAAGAAGTAATCGCCGCCCGCTTTAGGCATGGCTGTAACCATTTCCGCTACGCTCAACGCACCTGTAAGAGCAAGTAATCCGGAGATAAAATATGATATGATAACACCGGGTCCTGCTTTGGCATAAGCTAATCCCGGCAAGATAAACAGACCGGAACTTATCATTGCGCCGGAAGCTATGCAGAAAACGCCAAATAGTGTTAATTCTTTTGTCAGCGCCTGATTTTTCATATAAGTCTCAATTTATGTTATTCTATTACAATAGAATTTGAATTATACGGAGAAACAATCGGTTGTATTTTCCGAATATTTTTATCTTTTTATATTAATTCGCATTTAGATTGGGATTGCTGAAAAAAACCTTAAATTTCTATGTCATCACGAGAAGTTTTGCGAAAGCAAAACGACGTGGTGATCTCAAAATCATCAGAGCTGATATTGCCACAGCTCCTTCGGAGTTTCGCAATGACAATAAAAAAGACTTTTTCAGCGATCCTATTTTAAATTAATAACCCGTTAGCATATTATACATACTAATATCAAACTGCTCAAAGATAAAATTAATTGTTGAGGCAATAAAGAATGATATTGATAGCCATTTGAAGTGCCTGTTCACGTTTTTCAGGCGGGTCGTTATGTACTTCGGGGCTTTCAAGGCCGTCGCCGATATCTGTTTCGAATGTGTAGAAAATAACCATTCTCCCATTGACAAATACAGCCAGTCCTTGAGGAGGTTTGCCGTCGTGTTCATGAATTTTAGGAAGTCCTTGGGGAAATTTATAGAAGATATGATATATCTGATGGCTGAACGGCAATTCGACCATTTGAGAATCCGGAAAAAGTTTTTTTATCTCACGGCGTAGAGGTTTGTCCATTCCGTAATTATCGTCCGCCCATAAAAATCCGCCTTTAAGAAGATATTTGCGCAAATTTTCAACTCCTGACGGCGAAAAGTGAACGTTTCCGTGTCCGGTCATATAAATTAGCGGGTATTTTCCGATATCCTGGTCGTCTAAAGTGATTTCCACATCTTTTTCGGGCACATTGAGCCCTAACCGTTGCTTTAGCGCAAAAAGCAAATTCGGCAACGATGTCGGGTTGCTATACCAGTCGCCGCCCCCTTCATAATGCAGGCGTGCAATCTGAAAATCGAAAAACTGTTTTTCTTCAGATCGGAGAGGCAGGCTAAAGAATAAAATTGTTAAGATTAATGTAAATTTTAAAAAATAAGGTTTTTTCATCAGCTTAACCCATTTTTGATCCTTAAAAACCATTCTGATGTGATAATCCCCAAAAGCGCAATAAGGACGATAGGGAAATCAATAACCAGTTTGGTTACGGATATTTTTTCCGTTACAGAGTTAGGTTTTAGGTTATCCGCAAAGGTTTTAAAAGTGTCCAGATCAAAAAATTCTCCGCCGGATTCTTTTGCGATTTGTTTTAAAAAATCCCAATTTGCCTCAATTCGTTTGAATTCATCGGTTGGTAGATGCACCATAACTTCTGTCTTTGCTTTCGACCTGTCGTTTTTCGATCGTATACCTTCGATATGGATAGAATATTTACCCGGTTGGGGAGGTAGAAAAAAACAATGGAATACTGCTGAATCTCCCGCAATGGGAATGAAATCAAGTACAGTTGATTCGCTGTTTTCAGACAAGGCATATCCGGTAACCAAAGCTTCTTTAGCCGGCGAATATGTTCTGTCAAGGGTCATTACTTCGACAGGTATCTTTTCGCCCAGTGAATAATTTATTTTTGGAATATTGACTGATATATATGCTTCTTCCGATGAGGCGGCAATATAACCGATAACATTTTTAAAAAATATAGGCAGGAAATCCGTCTGCGAATCGTCATTTTTCGTCTGAGAACTCCATTTATAGAAATTCCTTCCTGAAAAAACCGCCGATTTGCCCGCGCCGCAATTCATAACGGTAAATACAGCGACATTTGTCCCGTTGTCGGTTTTAGCAGATAGTATAGTTTTTGCAAAAGGTTTGATTTTATGAAAAACGTTCAGTCCGTAAATAGGGGGAAGATGGGCTAAATCATTTCGGCCGGTTAAGCCGGAAAGTATTGGATGTGAAATTGCGGATTTATCAAAATTGACTGATGCGGAGACAGCTAAAAAATCGTTTTCTATCAATTCTACCGGAATGATGTCTTTTAATGCGCAATTCTGCCAGTTCCCTGAACCTAAGGTTCTTTTTCCTCCGAAAACCAGCAGTCCGCCACCTTTATTTTTTACAAAACCGGTCAGTTGCTCTAAATCATTCATACTGAACAAATCCGCATTAGTGTCGCTTAGAATAAGCGCATCTTGGCTTGGCAGATTACGTATTATATCGCTCATTTTAACGTATTCATTCTTATCAACCGAGAAAACCTCGTTTTTCTTGTTTGCAAACACATTGTATACCGACATTTTGATATTTTTTATTTCTCTTAATGATCTTAAGAAGAAACTCATATCCCACGAAGGGACTCCGATTACGGTTACTTTTAATAAATTTTTCCTCACAAGCAATCCTGTTTCGATAGTATTATTAGCCGGATACGGTTCCTGCAAACCTTCCGCAAAAACTTCAAATTTAAATTTTTCAAGCCCGATTTTAGAGGGGGTATAAGAAAAAACAAATTCATCGGTATCCGATTTTTTCTCATCAATAACATTTCCGTTTTCGTCCGTCATTTTCATGGTAAGAGTAGTGTTATCGGCGATCTTAGTTTTGCGAGTTTTGATCTTGAATTTAACTTCCTGCTCAAGGTCTGCTAAAGAAGGCGAATCTATAGATTCGGCAATTACGTCCGGTTGTGAATCGGGATTTCCGCATCCGACGGTATTTACCGGATACGGGTATTCTATGGAATTCGGGGATGCGGGTTCGGTGCTTTGTCCATCGGAGAACAGAAAAATGCCGGCCGGGTCGGTATCTTTGAGCCGGTCGAAGAAATCCCTGATGTTTGATACGATCGGGCTTTTCGAAGAAGATGTTTCTATGGGTGTTTTTGGGTTTTTTACAGGATAATCACCGAATGCTGTTATTTCGATATCAATATTGCGCTTTTTGAGTTTTTTTAGCAACTTGTCGAAAACAAGTTGGTTGACAGCGTCTATTCTCGATTGTTTTTCAGCGCCGGCATCTTTTATATTCATGCTGTTTGAGCTGTCGATAAGAAAATAGAGTTTTTTATTTCTGGTTACTGTATTATTGATTGTAAAAACGGGGTTTGTGGCAAGCCATATTAAGATAGCCAAAAATATGAGTCTCAAAATGTTTAAAATTAGGTAATTACTTAAAATTACCCTCTTTTTTACAATAAAGTATATTGCTGTTGCGACAAACGATACGGCGGCAAAAAAAAGTAGCGCCCACATATATCACCCTGTTAAGTTAGCAATCAATAATTCGATTATAGATAACAAAACGCAAATAAAAATAAGTATTGCAGGTCCCTTTGCGTGCTGTGCAAAAATATTTTCGGAATCATCAAATAAACCTGTAAACGAAACTGTATACCCATGAAATATTTTAAGAATTTCGTTTTCGTTTGTTTGGGTCATATCACCTTCAAAATATGGAATATTACAGGCAAAAATCTTATGTGAGGATCCAGATTCGAGATTATAAAAACCCGGTTTGTCAAACGGCAAATTGTTAATGCGGTAAACACCGTTAACAAAGATTCCGGCAGGAGTAAAAACTTGGTTTAATGGAGTAGTCCATTTTACGCTAAACCGCGAATCGGCGGTTAAATCCAGGCTATAATCCATACTGCGGTTATAATATTCTCTGTCGCCGTGTTTGATAACAAGTATCCGATCCATTACCCTGTGCAGAAGAGGCACAAACATATTAGTGTTCACGAAATTTGAGGAGTTGCCCAGCAGGTCGGTATAAAACACAAAAAGTTTGCCTCTATTGAGCGTTATTTCCTCCAAAAACGGTGTGTCGCCGGAAGATTTCATAATGACGGATCTTTTCTGTAATTCAGGAAACAGGATTCCTTGTTTTCCCTGGATAAACTGAATTTGCGAAAAAACGTCTTTCCCTGTCCGTTTATAGGGGTGCAAAACAGGATTTTCCAAATCGGCTTCCGATACCGCGACAGGAGTTTCATCGCTACCCTGTGTATCCGGCGGATAAAAAATTAAAACGCAGTTGCCTTTTGCGGCAAGGTTTTTTATCTGCATACCCGTGCTTTCGGCATATTTGTAATTGTTAAATACCGTTACCGTGTTTTCCGCGTAATCCGAATTGAAACTTTTAGATTCTTTTATATTTGTACCCGATTCATTTATGTATATATTCAGACCTGCTTTGAGGTAAATATTGATATCCTGTTGCCCCACAATATAAATAGGTTGAGGCATATAGGATGGAAACGATATGAAGATATTGTTGTCGATATTGAAATCAGGGCAGTCGAATTTTACTAATCCTTTAAGAAAACCTTTTGAAAAATCGGGTTTGTAATACAAAACATGGTCAACAGCTTGTTGCGGTTTTAAGTTGATGACGGTTTTATCCGTAAGTTCGTTTTCAAGGTAGAAGCTCAGAGGTATGTTTTTCCATTCCGCGCTGGAAAAATTTTTCAGAGTAACTGTGATAAAACTTTTTTCGCCCTGTAAGGGAAGGCGTTGCGAAAACCTGAATCCGGTTATTCCTGCGGTATTAGCGGAGAAATTTCGCGGATATACGAAATTCAGGCTGAATTTAGTGTCTATATCGGGCTTACGAAAATCTGTCCAGTTAGGTTTCTGGTTATCGGTCAATACGATTATTTTGCCTGAAGCGGATTTGGCGGAACGCAAAAAGGATACCGCAAGTTCGATAGATCGTTCAAGGGCGAACTTATGGTTTTGCGGATTTATACCGCGCAATACAGCCAGCAGTTTATCCGGATTGGAATAGGATTCGGTTGTTTCGATACTGCCGAACTCATTCATATAAATCAGAGCGCATGGCACATTCCTGTTCAAAGCAAGAATATATTTTTCAGCTAAAACCAAAGCGGCTTTAAAAAACGATGATGTGCCATTAGAATACGTCATGCTCGGCGAATTATCTATTATAAACACTGTGGGGATATCACCGGATGCGTTTATGCCGGTATTTTTGGAAACAAAAACCGGTCTTGCCATAAAAATGATAATACCGGCTAAAAGAGCCATTCTCAGAAAAAGAAGGAGATAATTTACTATTTTCAAATGAACCAGATTTTTTACGTTTATATTGAATAGGAGGTCAAAATATGGGAATTCAACGTCTTTAATTTTGCGTTTCTTAAGGATATTGAGCATCAGCGGAATAGCTAATGCCGGCAAAAACCATAAATACCAGAAATTTAGGAAATGCATTACCCCTTTTTCCTTCCGGCAATATAATTGAGTATCGCTTTTTCAACAGGGACGTCGGTCATTATTCGATGGTAATCTATATTCTCCTGCCAGCATTTCTGCTGATAAATGTTTATAAAATCCCGAATTTTTTTTGAGTAACTTTTGCGGATCTGGTCTGGAATGGCGGTAAGATCTGCGGGTTTTTCCATGTTTTTGAACCGCACGGTTCCGCGGTATGGAATATTTAGTTCGTCCGGATGCATAATATGAAACACGATTATCTCGTGTTTCATTTTTCTCAAATAAGTAAGGTGTTTCAATACGTTTTCCTGATCGTCAACAAGATCGGAGATAACGATAATCAAACCGCGCCGTTTGATTTTTGAAGCAAGATATTTGAGAGCGTAGCTTATGGATGTGGAGTTGGCGGGACTGATTTTTTCAAGTATATTGACAATATAATGAAGGTGAGACATATCGTTTCGTGCGGGTATATAATCGCAGATCTCGTTATTGAAGGTCAAAAGGCCGACAGAATCGCGCTGTGCCAGCATAAGGTAACTCATAGATACTGCAAGAAAAATGGAATATTCGAGTTTTGTCTGCGATTTTTCAGGGAACCCCATCGACCTGCTTGTATCCAGAAGAAGGTAGCTTTTTAAATTTGTGTCTTCCTCATATTGTTTGATGAAATACTTTTCCGTTTTACCGTAAAGTTTCCAGTCGATATAGCGGATATCATCGCCTGGAAAATAAGCTTTGTGTTCGGCAAACTCAACGCTAAATCCTTTGAACGGGCTTTTATGCATACCCGACAGGCTTCCTTCGACAACAAGCCTTGCTTTTAGTTCCAATCCCTGCAATTGCGCGAGTATCGCGGTATCAAGATACTTTCTCAAGATCAAAGTTCCTCGCCGAATTAATTAGTTTTCCGATTATTGTATCGGTATTTACTCCTTCCGCTTCTGCCTGAAAATTCAGTATCAGCCTGTGGCGCAAAACCAAAGGGGCTAACGCCTGAATATCGTCGAAAGAGACTGCGTATCTTCCCGATAAAATGGCTCGGGCTTTCCCGCCAAGCGCCAGGTACTGGCATGCTCTGGGCCCTGCTCCCCATTGAATATATTTTTTTACGAAATCAGGCGCGTTTTTGTTTTCCGGCCGGGAAATCCTGACAAGAGAAACAGCGTAACGTATAACTTCTTCGCTTATTGGGACTTTTTTAACCAGATCCTGAAGAAACAATATATCTTCCCTGTTTAAAACCGGTGTTATGTTTGTTTCTATCGCGGAGGTAGTTCTGCGCACAATTTCCATTTCTTCCTCGATATCGGGGTAATCGATAATCACATTCATCATAAACCTGTCGAGCTGAGCTTCTGGAAGCGGGTAAGTTCCTTCCTGCTCGATAGGGTTTTGAGTAGCGAGCACAAAAAAAGGTTTTTCGAGTTTGTGAGTATTGCCTTGGGCGGTTACTTCGTATTCCTGCATAGCCTGGAGGAGTGCCGCCTGAGTTTTCGGAGGCGTCCTGTTGATTTCGTCGGCTAAAATAATATTTGCAAATATGGGGCCTTTGATAAATTTGAATTCTTTTCTGCCGGTTTGCGGGTTATCCACAATAACATCGGTACCGGTTATGTCAGCGGGCATCAAATCGGGGGTGAACTGAATTCTCTGAAAATTCAGCCGAAGTACCTGAGCTATTGTTTTTATGAGCAAAGTTTTTGCGAGGCCGGGTACTCCTTCCAAGAGAATATGCCCTCCGGAAAAGAGTGCCCAGAGAAGTTCGTTAATTATTTTCTGTTGTCCGACAACAAGTTTGGATATTTCGTCTTCCATAACTTTTCTCGCGTCAGCTATTTTACTGACGGCTTGAGCGATATTTTCCGAATAATCCCGCAAATTCCTGCCGGCGTTTTCCATCATAAGTTTCTCCTTAACATTTTATGAATTATGCTGATAGGTTAGCATATTTAATCTCAAAAGTCATCAATGATAATTAGAGCGTTATTTGGCATAGAGTAGTTCATGAATACATTGAAAAATACACATTAAATAAATTACACCGTGCGAAAAGGTTTTTCCAAAAGAATAAGTTTTTATATATATTATTATAGTTTTATGGTGAAATGCCGGGTATCAAACCGGTAAATCAGGTTTTGAGTTTTTCTTTTTTTGCCGCGGGAAACAGTACATTATTCAATATCAGCCTGTAACCGGGAGAATTTTTATAAAAAATAAGGTTAGTGGGTGCTTCACCTACTTCATGGGCATAATCTTCAGGGTCATGTCCTCCATAAAAAGCGAAAGTGCCTTTTCCAACTGTAGAGTGAATATATTTTGCCTTGTTTTCTCCTTTGACTTCGGCAAGTATAATTACTCTGTCTTTAATTTTGTTTTTCTGGAAACAGGTGGTTTGCCCTAAAAAACCTTTTATGGTTTTGCGGTGTGACTGGGTTAGCATAGAAGGTATCGGGTCGTATTTTGCCGCAAACTCAAACAAAGTGAAATCTTCTTTATTGTGTGCGTTTTTGAAATTCTCCTGGCTCACATCTATATCGGAGTACTCGTATATCTCGGGGCGAAAAATGAGATTGAATTTCTCGAAAGCGAAACATTGATCGAAATCAAGTTTCGATTGGGCATCGGGATCGATGGGGGTGCCGTCGATTTCCGCAGGTACAATGTCAATACCCTGCGCGCTGAGAGCGATATCGAGCGTGTCTGTTGCGGCGCACATAGCGAACAGAAACCCTCCGTTGACCACATATTCTTTAATTTTGAGCGCGACGGCCGCTTTGAGGCGGGGTATTGTATCGAATCCGAACTCGTTTGCCATCTGAAGGTTGCGGTCTCTCATAAGAATATACCACGGTGCGTTGCGGTATAGCGTATAAAATTTACCCAGCTGACCTGTAAAGTCTTCGTGGTGCAGATGAAGCCAGTCGTATTTTGCCAAATCGCCTGAAAGGACTTCTCTGTCCCAGATTTTAGTGTAAGGAATTTCTGCATAATTAAGCGCAAGCACAACCGCGTCGTCCCACGGCTGGGCGGTGGGGGGCGAGTACACGGCGATTTTCGGCGATTTCTCGAGATGTATAATATCCATATTGTTATCAGCAATTTCCGATTCGATTTGTTTAACTTCGGATGGAGATACTATTTGATAAGAAACACCCATAATGTTTGCCCGGGATATTATGCCTGCATTATCTTCAAATAAGAAAGAGCCAGCGCGGTAATTTAGAAGCCATTTTACTTTTGTGGCCTGCGGTGCTTCCAGTGCCCAGTAAGCGAGCCCGTATGCTTTCAGATGATCGGATTGAGCGTCATCCATGGGAACGAGAATTTCACCGTAACAAAAACCGGCAATTAAGAAATTTGATAAGAAAAAGATCCATTTTTTCATCGCTACATTTGAGTCTCATGGGGTTTTTGAGATCGTATTTTTTCCAGTTCATCTCTAACTATATCCGCATCGTAAGTATCGGGGTATTTCTCGAGAAATTTTATATAAGATTCTTCTTTATTTAATCCATCGGGATTCAGTTCCGATTGAATTCTTATCGAGTAGCGCATTGCCATAGATGCCAATGCGCAGTTAGGAAACTCCGATATAATTTTGTCAAGCTGTGCGAGAGCCTGTTGTTTGTTACCTGATTTCAGAAATATTTCATGAAGCCTCATATAAAAGTCGGGAATATAAACATCTGACGAAGCTGTCCCGATTAAATCCATATATTTATTTATTGCCGTTTCATAATCTTCCTTAAAAAATGCGAATTCCGCCATAGACCATTGTTTTATCAGGTTTTTATCCCGGGATATTAAAGCGATAATTTTTCTTAAATTTATTGAGTCGGCGGTTTGTTTTGAGTATGAATCGGAAACCGCGAGTTTGTCGAAAACGGCATGAGCGTCGTCATATTTTTGCGAAAACAGGTATGCCAGCCCGATTTTATATCTGGAAACGGCAAATAATTCGTCCGCCGAGTTATTTATTGCGCTGTAATTTTTAATAGCCGTATCGAACTGTTCCATGCATAAAGCGATATCGCCTTTCAATGCCATAACCGAAGACGACTTTATCGGAATTGCGGATAATAAATCATAGGCTTTTTTGTGTTCGCCAAGTTCATAAAATGCCTGCGCGATCAAAAAATCGTCTTTAACGGTTAAGTTCGATTTTAGCAAATCAATACACGCCTGTGCATTCCCTTGTGAAATTAAAATCCGCGCCCTTTTGTGTAGTGCCTGCGGATAATAAGGCGATGCGGGAGGTATAATTAGGAGTAACTCATTGAGGTTATCAAAACTTTTTTCCCGCTCGAGTTTTTTTATATAGTCCATCATTCTGTTTTCGGCTTCTGGTTTTGAAGAAGACAGAGAATAATATTTTTTCATGAATTCTACAGCGGGGTCGGTTGCGCCTGATTCTTCGGCAAACACATGGGCACAGTAAAATAAGTTTGCCTTTTCATTCGCAGATATGTCTATGTATTCTTTGGATTCGGTTATTTTAATAAGTTCGGCAGTCAATTTTTTGAATTCGTCGTCGGAAGCCAGCATATATTTAACGCTCAGAATAATATTAGAGGGCGTTATTCGGGGTTGTTTCTGTGAATCCGCAATTTCTTTTGCCGCTAAAGAAAAATTTTTTTCCATTATATAATATTTTATAAGTTCTATTTGCGCATAGGAACTTTCACGTACATACTTTTTCCCTTCGGCATAAAATCTTTCCGCGTCCTGATTCATTCCGTATTGTTCAAGCATTTTTCCAGCCTGAAAATAAGAGTTGAAATTCTTGTTTTCGGAAAAATTAAGATAATCCTGTAGATATTGCACTGCCATAGAATGGTTTCCCAATTTTAAAGATATTTCTGCAAGCCTATAGAACCAGTCGCTTCTGTGCGGATAATTTTTTACCAGTGAACGGTATGCTTCTGCCGCCTGCTCTAACATTGAGGATGAATAAAGCAAATCTGCTTTGTATTCCAAAATGTTGGGTGAAGTAAACCCGTCTAATTTTGATAGCGCTTTATTCACATAGCCTGATGCGGCAAGGATTTTTGCGTACATAAATTTGTTTCCGTCTTCCGATCGGGCGGATAGAACAGAATCAATCATATTATCATTGAGTTTTCCTTCTTTATAGAGAGGTGCAAAATTATAAACTACCGAATCAACCGACTGAGGGTAACGCGACACCATTTCAAATGCGAGTTCAATGGCGTCTTTGAACCTGTTTTGTGATATATATACGGACACAAGGGTATTTATCAGGTCGTAATTATATAAGATATCGTTGTAATAAGCTTTTATTATTTGATTTACTGATTCTTCGCCGTTTTTTGAGTATTTTGCGCCTTCAAGTATTTGTCGCAAAACTATAGAGCGGTATCTCTGATCGTTTAGCAAATCCTGATAAAGATCAAACGCTTCATTCCACATTCCGAAATATTCCAGTTTGCGGGCGAGCATATATTTTTGCGGAGAACCCGGCCATTGGTTATAAATTCGCCGGTAAACGTTTACGGCGTCATCAACTTTGCCCTGAAACTCAAGTATTGACGCATAGGTCTGTAAAAGGTATTGGATTTTGAAATCTTCTTTCTGCAGTAAAATCATATCTCCGAACTGTTGTGTCTGGTCAGTGTCGGAGCGTAGCATTTCTATGCATGAATTGAATTGTTCCTGCGCGTATGCCCTCTGGAAAGGAGTAATATAAGATTGATTTTGGACTTCATAGAAAGATATTGCCGCCCGGGCGATATCTCCGTTTAATAAAAGACGTTTTGATTCCTCAATAAGAGTGTTATCCTTGTTTTGTTCATCTGTCTCAAAACAAGCAACATTAGCGTAAATAAAAATCGACCTGATAAAAAGTATGGCAATAATTATCTTCCGATACATAAAAAATCCTATTATTTATAATATACCATATTCGTGATTAGTGGTAAATCAAAGTGAAAATTTATACCAAAATAGTTATTTGTTTTAGAATTGATAATAAAAAAACTAAAAACATTTTCTTCTATTTAAAAAAACTTTTTCGCGATGTTTAGCATTGCCATATATAATAATATAAACCGCAATAAAATTAGATACGTTTTATTCACAAACGTTGAAAAGACAGGGCATTTAGATAATCTGATAATATCTGTGGTATTGGGGTGAGTAAATATAATATTTATTTTCTGATTTTTTTCAGAATCAAACCCAATACAGGTATAATCAGCAGTAAAAAACTTGACGGTTCCGGTATAGGGAAATTTTCCGAATATAAACTTCTTAAATACTCTTCGGCGAAATTTCCGTTTTGTGTGGATATCGCAACCACCACATCTGCGCTTTCTCCGGGATTGAGTATGCCTATATTGAATGCCAGAGCGCCTGCGTATTCGCCGGATACTAACATTTCAAGCGGGGTTCCCGAAGCGTAAAGTTCTTGGGCAAGACTAAAGTTCTGGGTTCCGTTTAAAATTATTTCGTCGTATACAGCGTCTGCGCCTCCGCTTATTGTGCCGGGCCCTTTAAGCATAAACCTGTCAACGCCGCTTAACTGATTATTGAAATACATTGCGGCCTGATAAAATATTTCCGTACCGTCACTTTGGAATTGATGAATGGACAAATTATTTATGCTTGATTCTTCCAGTATGCTTACGATAGCTTTTTCGTCGTTTAATAATCCTACTCTTTGAGCAAATGTGTTTGCTCTGAACAAATCGGCGTTCATATAGCTCATAAACCATATACCGGATATTGCCGATGAAGTATTGTTTTTAACTGTGTATCGCTGAATAACGTATGGGTTGCCTGTTTGTGCGGGGGAACTATCGGTATATTCAGGCGTAACTGATAAGCTAATCACGGAAAAGAATCCGGATTCCGTAACAAAATAGCCTCCTGAAGAAGTGCTTGTGGAGATGGCGGCATTGAACTCGTGTACTTGAGATACCGCCGCTCCCGTGCCGTCTGCGCCGGCAAAATTTATTCCCGGTGAAGAAGTGAGGCAACTCGGCGACCATTGATCAAAGTTTGGGTCGAACCAGATGCCGGATTCCCCGTTAGGCCCGAATGTTGCCTCCATAATTGCCAGGGAATATCCTTTAGAGGTTACCATTGCGAGAACCAGCATCAAAACTGCGACTGCCGGAGTTTTGAATTTCTTAAGAAACATTTGAGGTTCCTCCTTATATTATTTTAATTATTATCTTCTGCGAGACGGTACCGTAACAGTTCTTTCCGGCGATGTTATTATGCCGTCTTTTCCGGTTGCCGGATCAACCGACGTAACAAAATACCGGTATGTCGATTCTCTGACCACATTATAGTCGATGTATGTGTAAATACCGTCCATATCTGTAGAAATAACGCTGGCAATTTCCCCGTTGTCTCTATAAATTACATACGATGTTATTCCTTCAACCGCAGGCCATGTAAGCTGTACCGCGTAACTTGTGGCGAATAAATCAAGCGAAGCCGGCGGTTGGGGCCCTGTGGTTAAGTTGATGTTGACATCATCCGAACCGTTAAGCAATTCTCCCTGATCGATCATCTGCGCCATAACCTCGATATTGCCCGGATATAATTCTCCCTGAGGTTCGCCAACAGGCAGAGGAGCGCTTAATCTTAGTGTAAAGACATTGTTCAACGGATTGAATTCGCCGTTTATCATCTGGCCGTTCTGGATGATAACTATGTCGTTTACCATAGCCATAGAGCCTGAGAACTTCATTATCAAAGTATCGAGATCGTCTGGGGTAAGCATGGTAAACCCGTTCCAGACCTCGAATTTCACTTCGATAGTATCTTTCATGCAAGTATACGTCATTCCATCAATAGGCAGATTTATGACAACGTCAAGAAGCTGGTTAAGTTCGCCGACTACTATGCCTCGCGTAGCTTTGTTATTGATGTTGTTGATATCCGAATAATCAGGGCTCAGGCGGACTTCAATAATATATATTCCTTCATAAAAGCTTTGCCATGAAGAAAGTATGGTATAGTTCGAACCTGCGGACAGTTGAGGTATGAACTGTGTTTGCGCGATTTGTTTTTCCATTATAGCGGGATATATTTCAAAAAACGATACGGGTATATTTTCTCGTGTGCCGAATCCGTTTGCCCAGACTACGGATATAATGCTGATTTCCTCGCCAAGTCCGGGGTTGTCGTTGCTGAACAATATGTCTCTGGAATGAATGTAAGCATCGAATGCGGAATCGTCAAGGATGATCGGATTACCCTGATAACCGGTTGTGCTTTCGCCGGTTCCTGTGAATATTTTTCCGCCCGGCGGAATAGAGATATTGCCAAATCCATTATATGGCGGATTAAATGAATTTGTGCTTGACGAAGATGATGAAATTGATGATCCACTCCCTCCGCCGAATCCGCCGCCACTGCCGTAACCGTACGACGAACTTCCCCCGTAAGGTGTGCTGTCGGATGAGTTAGGTATGCCGTCGCCGTCGATATCCGGGTCGAAATAATTCGGCACTCCGTCGCCGTCGATATCGGGATCGCCAGTAATTGGGCCGTATACAACCGGATCGTCGGCGTTTGGAATACCGTCGCCGTCGATATCGGGATCGGAATCGTTTGGAATACCATCGCCGTCCATATCGTTGTCTTCGAAATTAGGTATGCCGTCGCCGTCGATATCTGAGGAATCAAAGTTTTCGGCAATATTTTCTTCCTGCTGATATACATATATAGCCGCCTGAGAGTATCCGATGAAGGTATGATCGGTTACGATTATTTTTACTACGGCGTAATTATACGGATATACCACGTCGGGTAATTCGAAATTCAACTCGAAATCGCCGTTTTTATCGGTAAACCAGCCGCTCTGTGTCATAACGATGTTGCCTTCTACCGTTTTTACTTGCATATATACTGTTGCGCCTTTTACGGGATACTCATAATTCGGGTTGCCGTTGATCAGCAGTGCGTAATCAGCTCTTCCTTTAATATTAATCATACTTCCTTTAGCGGCGGTTGTAGGCGCCTGGAACAGTACGCGTATTCCGCCGGACATAAGCGGGTTTTGGCCTACAAACAATACTTTACTCGCCTGATTGTTGAACTCATCGAGTTCGGAAATCAGGTTATTCGGATCGATTTTAACTTCTATCATCCGTATACCGACGGTAGTGAAAATAACGTTATTTGTAATAATGGTTTCGCCGCCGGCTTCAAGAGAACCTATCATTATGGTTCCGCTTCCGATAGCGTTGCCGAAACTGGAGAAACTTACAGGTATATTCGCCGCTAAGGCATTGCCCACGTTTCGTATTTTTACTTTTATCTGTGTATTTACACCTGCTTCGGGATTTGCCGGAATTACAGTAATATCCTGAACGGTTACAACCAGATCCGGTTTGGGTTGAGGGTTCATGTAAATACGCATATATGAATAGTCAACTTGCGAGGCTTGCTCGTTGATCAGCCTTAATTGAATATCGACTCTGTCTTTAGCGGCGTTGGTTGAATCCACATCCAGAGTAAGGTTTTGTTCTTCCGCTGGATTGAGAGTAATATCCAAAGGATTGTCGTTAAAACTTATTGCGACAGTATTGTCGTTATTTATTACGCCAAGATAGGTAAGCCCGTGAATATCCTGTCCGTTGTTGACAACTAAGACCGGTAAAGATATTACTTCATTGCCGATGGAGGCAAACTGGACTTCATCTTTGAATACAATATAAGGCTGTATATCCGCCGCGTAGTTTACGGTAACGGTACCGATATTTCTGGCTATAAAATTGCCCGCCGGATCGGTTACGGTAACTTCGACAATATAGTTTCCATTAGGCACATAATTGCCGGACTGGTTTGTTCCGTCCCATATTTTGTAGAAATATTTTCCGCTGACTGTCCCGTCCCAGAGATTTTTTACGGTAGTGATACCGCTTTTGATAATTACTTTTATATCGAATTCATTGCTTTCATCGGCGATATTAAATGTAATCAAGTTAATATCGTTTTTAAAATCGTTATTCGGTGAAATGACCAGCGGGTCGATTTTTTCATTAACAATTGACGGGTTATTGAAATCAAGCAGTATCTTTACCATCCCGTAACCTGAATTTCCGACAAAATCGGTGCCTTGAATGAGAATATCCACATATCCTGTATTTTCCGTACCGGAGATATTGTACGTATATACATAATGGGAATTTGTCTCCGACTGGAAATTACATGGATTGCCGTCAAGAGTTACGGTTGGAATTGAAGCGAGAAGTTCACTGCAGTCAAATTGAATTGTAACCTGATCGCCGTTGCTTGCTCCTTTGGGAGCTGTAATGTTCGTAAACGCCGGAAAATCGTTATCTGCTATTATAAACAGGCTTCCGCCTATATCTTCTGATCCTTCGGGGTTAACCACTCTGACATCTCTTTCGCCGAGCGTAGCTGTCGGGTGAACGTAAAGCGTTACCAAAAGGCTGGTACTGCTGTTAAATGTTACATTGGTAACGTCTACTCCTCCACCCATTACTTCGACAGCCGTTCCGTTGACAAAATCCGTGCCTGAAACGGTAACAACTTTCGATATACCCGGTTTGCACTCGTTTGGAGACACTGATATAATTTCCGGCAAAGTATAAAATACTCCGAAAACTGCGCTTTGCGCCGGAGTTATCTGAACATCGGAAACTGAAGCTGATATTATTCTGCCGGTGCCTACCTGATATTCGCTTACCTCAACATAAACCGAACCGTTTACAAGGTTGGGCGAAGGCAGTACCGCACCAGCGCCATTTGAGGATAAGCTAACCAAATCTGTTCTTCCGGTTACTTTATTGAAATATTGATCTACCAGATTAATATAGATATAAAACGGTATTCCCGACCGCTGATTCAGAGCAGTTCCGGTTTTGCCGGTAACCGAACCCGGGTAAGCGGTTTCTCCGGGTAAAATTATCTGAAGTTTTTTAGCCGTAGCCGATACGACATTATAGTTGCTGGATACGGTATTCATTGCGGAATTGGTTAAATCTGTTATTGTCAAATGGATATTTGACTGTGAAATGTATTCGGTTACGGAAAATTCAATTCTGTCGGTCGAACCGTTGCCCGGAAACGCCTGCTGGGCAGGTACGGTTTGGGAGAATTCCTGAGAAGATTCCAGTTTAACATTATCCGTACAGGTTGTTATGATGTTATAATTTATATCGACTGCATAAACCTTTATTGTATATGCTGAACCGGCGGTATGAGCTGAAGGCGTGCCTGTTTTTCCAGTGCCTGATGTTTTGCTGAAAGTTTCGCCGGGAAGTATCGCTACAAGTTTGGATAGAGGACCGGGAACTATATTCACGGATAAACTTCCGTTAGCGTTTCCGCTTATACCTGATGTTGTAGCCGTAACATTTGCTGTTCCCGAAGTGGTTGTGCTTTTCAATGTGAATGTGATGGTTCCATCCGATCCGACAACAACCTGTCTGCCGCTAATTGAACTGTTAGCGTCAGGGGTGGTTATAGTAGCTACAGAGGTACTGCTTACCGTAACGTAAGCGCCCGCATGGATAATATTGCCGTAAGCGTCTCTTATGGGCTGGCTGGTGATTGTTGTTGTGCTTACTCCGTCGGCGATTATCGAAGCGGGATCTGCGGTAAGCACGATTGTTCCTGAAGGCGCACCTACAATTACAGATACATTCAATGATCCGTAGGCTGTGCCGTTTACGGATCTTGATTCGACTACAATGACGCCTTCGTTTACTCCTACATCTGCTCTTAAATTAAATGTAATGTAACCGTTTACGGTTTGAAGTTGGATTCCCTCAATATTCGGGTTTGTGTCGGTTATATCCACGATAGATCCTTCGCTGGCAGATACGGTAATCTCTGTGCCGTCGGGAACGATATTGGTAATAGCGTCCCTTACGGGGCCTGCGGTTATCTGGGTAACTCCGTTGCTGTTGGCGTAAAGCGTAGCCGGATTTGCGGACATACCGATTGCGCCGGCAGGATCGACAGATATTTCAACCGTACCGGAAATGCCTTTTACGTTGTTGTATCCTGAACCGCCCAGTGCCTGAACGCCTTTGTTGTATGTTAAAGCCTGGTATCCAATATATATTCTTCCACCACCACCACCACCACCTCTGTATGACGAATTGAACGATGTATAATTGTTTGCTCCGTTAGCCTGTATGGCGTTGGTTGTAGCGGTACCGGCAAACCCGTTGGTGTTAATATATATGCTTCCGCCGGAACCGCCTCCTCCGCAGACGTTTGTTCCGCCAAGCGAGCTGGAAGGATTGCCGTTGGCGAGAATATATCCATTGACAGTCAGGTTGCCGGCGATATTGAGTCTTATCGCTCCTCCGCCTGATCCTCCGAGGTATGGAGTTGAACTTGCATATCCTGTTCCTCCGCCGGAACCAAGATCCATAGGATTGAATTGATCGCCATAAGTTATACCGCCGGCGATATTGTTGTATCCTACACCGCCTGCGCCTCCATACCCTGCGCCGCCGCCTCCATACTGGTTACCGGTAGGGGCATTTGCGCCTTTTCCGATGCCGGTTGCTGCAGGGTAACCTTTGCCGGTTACATCAATTTTACCGCCGGAATCTATGGTGAAATTTCCCGTCGTAGCGATGTTGAGCATAGCGGTTTTTACATCGCCGTTAGCGGAATGAGTCATTATGGCGGTATTTTTTATCCAGACAGAACCAAAACTCAATTGATTCAAGGTATTTACTTCAAATGTGCTTCCGCTTTCCATAGTCAATGTGGAATTATCCACAATTGAAACAGTACCCTGATACAGGAAATATGAGTTCGTGGAAAGATTCAAATTGTCGACAGTCATATTGCCTGAAGGGTAATTATAGATATCGTTGTCCACACCGGATTTTGTCAACAGGTTGATTGTCCCATAATTATAGGTTAGCGTATATCCTTTAAGATCGAGTTTAGTGGAAATTACGCCTCCGTTTTCGATAGTGATATCGGGTTTATAAGAGGAATTTCCAGTTAAATCGACGTTCTGGACGGTCAACTTATCTCCTAAAACCAGAGTTCCGTACGCATTGGCGTTTCTTAAAAACGATATTGAAGTTATCTCGAACGGGGAAACCGGATCCAGTACTACTTTTGAGTTCTGGGATACAATATTTTCCAGTGAATTAAGCGAAACGAACTCAACATTTGAGTACTTTAAGGTCAGCGTATTTATAGAAAGCGAGGAAACGCCCTGATCAATAGGTGTTTTTGAGGCATAATAAGATGAACCGGAAGAATTAACTATATCCAGTTTCTCGACTGAACCTATTTTTGTATACACCGTTCCAGCGCCGGCATAATATGTTCCGCTTCCGTATCCGTAATTTCCGTAAGCGTCCACAGTTCCTGAGAAAGTAGAAGTAGCGCATTTTAGGGCTACCCTTCCGCCAGCGCCTCCGCCGCCGTAATATGAAGTGCTGTTGTTATATCCTCCGATTACACTGATTCGTACACCTGTTGCTGTACCGGCGAGTGTATTGGCGGTTATATTCACTGTGCCTCCCGAGCCTGCGCCTCCGCGGTAGTCGCTTGTAAACGAATTTTCACCGTTTGCATAAATATTTCCATTGAGAGTGAACGTACCGTCGGCGACAATAATTACCGCTCCGCCGCCAGCGCCGCCGTAATAAGTTGCGCAGTTGCCTCCGCTTGAGCCCAGATCGAGTGGATGGTCTATGGAACCGTAACTCGGTCCTCCAGGTCCGGCATAGGTGCTGTAAGTCCTGCCGTTACTCCCGTAACCGCCATATCCGGCTCCGCCTCCGCCTGCGTTTGTGTTTGTTACACCCGTTCCGCCACCGGGTCCGCTTCCGTTTGCACCGGATACTCTCAAAGTCGAATACCCTTTCGCGCTAACATCAATTTTACCGCCGGAATCTATAGTAAAATTTCCTGTGCAATGGATATTGATTTTGCTCAATTCCTGATCGGTATTCGGAATATGAGTCATCGTGCCGTTATTCTGGATTGTTACGTTTGCGAACGTAAGCTCGTCTTTACCTGTAACCGTATAAACGCTGTATGCGCCTATTACAAGGTTATTGTCTTCTATATCAAAATTTCCGTAATTCTCGAAATATGAATATGTTCCCATATTAAGTGTGGGAACGGTAATACTTCCTGTGGAATAGTTGTAGATATCGTTAGCGTTGTTGTAAAGAACCATTCTATTTATGTTGACATAATTTTTAATCTGTGTGTATCCGTTTAACGTAAGCAGGTTTGATACATTAACTACTCCTGCGGGCAATTCCAGAATAGCGTTAAAATCATTTGTCCTGCCCTGCATAAAAACATTTGCAAGACCAGTCAGTTTGTTTATTCTGACCCATGCGTTGACGATCTTTAAAAGTCCAAGCGACATTGGTTCAGAACCTTCATCGAGGTATATGTAAAGAGTATTCGCTATAGAGGTAAACTTATTTTCAATATAAAGATTCTCGATTCCATTTATTCTGACATAAACAGTACCCGGTGGCGCGTAAACTGAATTATAACCATAATTTCCCGAAGCGTCGTAAGAGCCTGTGAATGTGGATGATTCGCATTTCACCGCTATTCGTCCGCCCGAACCGCCGCCGCCGTAATATCCTGTGCTGGTGTTGTGTCCGCCAATGGATTGAAAACTTCCCGATCCGGCAAACCCTTGCGTATTAATATTGATTGTGCCGCCTGCACCGCCTCCGCCGTTATAGGTAGTTGAGGTTACCGAATTGGCTCCGTTGGATTTAAGCGATCCGCTGTTTGTGAAATTAACCGCGTTGATTAGTATTGCGCCGCCGCCTGCTCCGCCGAGATATCCTCTGTACGTATTCGTACCGCCTGCTGACCCAAGATTTACAGGATTAATTATGGATCCGTAAGGTTGCCCGCCGGAAACACCGCTGTAGCCGGTCGTTCCGCTCGCGCCGTAAGCTCCTCCTCCTCCTCCGTAGCCTGAATTGCCTGTGCTTAATCCGGCGCCGGGTCCATTGCCTGCAGAGTATCCTTTTGCGGATACATCAACCGTACCCGTGCTTGAAACGGTAAAGTTTGTACAGTTGATTTTCACTCTGTATTCTTCTGTTGAGGAATTAGCGGTATGTGTTAAAGTTCCGGCCACGGTTACATCGGTATAATTTTCAAATTCGTCTTTTGCAAGATCGTATGTGCCTGCCGATTCTATAGTCAAATTAGTATCTACAGGTAAAATCAAACCGAAATTTTGGACAACGGAATTTGACGATATAATAAAATCAGGTATATTCATCTGTGCGCCGGGATAATTTATTATATCGTTGTCGGTTCCAGAAAGAACATATTTGGGCGCCGATGTTTTTCCAGGCAGATTAATCAGTGTGTAATTGAATAAACCGGTGAAACCTTTTATCTCAAGACAGTCGATTATTTTTGCGCCGTTTTTCAGTTCAAGTTCCGCATGTCTGGATGTGCTGTATCCCTGCATTGATAATGTAATAACTCTGATATTGGGATACAAAACCGTCCGGCGTGTATTTACAGAACTGTTTACTGTTACGGATGCGGTATTTATGGTACATTCTAAAGGAGTGTCGATGTTTACTTCAGAATTAAGTATTGTCATTGTCTGGCAGGTATTGAGTTTATTCAACACGAGATTAGCTGAACTTACGGTATATGTCGTAATATCCGCTGGAACAGAAGCATCGTTTAGAATTGTTGTATCCGTGTTTGTCGCGGTTGTTGAGCCGTACATAAGGATATGTTTTGACGAGCTGTCCTCAATGTAAACCGTGCCTGCCGCGCCAAATTTATAATACCCGTCGCCGCCGCTGGTATCGAATTTACCCGGATAAGTATATGTTGTGCATAAAAGAGCGATTCGCCCGCCTGCGCCTCCGCCACCGTAATATGTACTGTTTCTACTGCCGCCTTTGGATTCCAAGACGGCATTGGCATTGGTTCCCGTAATGGTATCTGCCTGAATCCTGATAGTGCCGCCTGAACCGCCTCCTCCGCAGATATTGCCTGTGCGGTTGGGTACATTATCGGCGTTTACCCTGATAGTGCCGTTGATAGTCATTGTATTTCCCACATCAAGATACACTGCGCCGCCGCCTGCAGACCCTTTGTATGTAGCGTTGTAAGTATTTCCGCCGCTTGATCCGAGATCCGAGGGATAGACAAGAGAACCGTAAGATACTCCTCCAGCGATAAGGCTGTATCCGTCGCTTCCGTCTCCGCCGTAACCTGCACCGCCGGCGCCATAACTGGAATTTGTTGTACCGTAACCTGCTCCCGGGCCTATGCCGTTAGCGCCGCCTGCGGATGCCGGAGCATATCCCGCGCCTGTAGCATCGATTAATCCGTCGACTGTAAAATTCTGCGAACAGTTTATGTTCAATGTATATTCGACGGCAGTATTATTTGTTTTGTGAGTAAGTTTACCGCCGCTTTTTACATGGACGTTTCTGAAATATATAGTTTGTGCTGTTTCGCTTACATAAGTTCCGCCGGATTCGACTATAAGGTCGTAGTCAGGATCGTCTGTTCCATCTGTGGTGAACTGTTTGTCAATATAATATGTACTGCCGTTATTTATGCGCAAAACTTTATCTTGAATTTCAACCACACCGTCATTCTGGAATAATGTGTTGGTTAAATTTAAAGATGCTAAAATTATCTTACCGCCAGCATAATTGTAAATTATGTTATCTGAACCTGTTATCAAGAAATTGTTTGGCAGGTTGATTTCGGTATAATTATGTAATGTGGTATATCCTTTCAGGGAAATCTGCGTATTTATAGCAACTCCCGCAGGAACATATAATGTGCCTCTTGCCGTAGAGTTGTTCCCAATGATCTCAACGGTATTCACTGAAAGAGAACTTTTGCGCAAATCCACTTCAGCGCCTTTTACATAAAAGAAATTCAGCGAATCAGGAGTCTGATCGTTATTATGGATGATTGTAGTTTCTCTCGCAGATGTATTTTCGTTTTTAATATATAATGATTCCACTCCGGCTATATTGAAATAAATCGTGCCTGCCGCTCCATATAAGGAATATCCCCTTGAACCGGTAGCAAAGAAGTTATTGCCGAAGGTATTCGTGTTGCAGGTAACGGCTATTCTTCCACCGGAACCGCCACCGCCGTAATACCCTGCCGCATAATTTTCGCCGCCGTTAGCCTGAATAGTTCCTGTTCCGGCAAACGTAGCGGTATTTATCTTTATGGTGCCGCCCGCGCCTCCGCCGCCGCAATACGGGCTTGAACCGTTCGGCGCTTTTGCGCCGTCGCATTTTATCGTTCCGTTTAATGTTAAAGTATTCGATACATTAATATATATAATACCGCCGCCGGAACCGCCGATATACCCGCTGGCGGTATTCGAGCCTCCGCCGGAACCGTAATCTACAGGATTAATTATAGAACCGTATTCTGTGCCTCCGGCAATATTGCTGTATCCAACGCTTCCTTTACCGCCGTACGCGCCGCCGCCGCCGCCGTAAGATGAGGTAGAGGTGCTTGCGCCTTTGCCGGGTCCTTGGTCGTTCAGGTATCCTTTGCCGGTAGCGTCTACGACGCCTCCGCTGTCAATCTGCATATTTGCGCATACGAGGTTCAGTTTATGTTCGGAAGCGGTATTCTGCTGGTGAGTTATTAATCCGCCTGATTTAACCCAGATAAGATTATATGTGTCCGGGGTGGATTTAGTCATTTCGTAAGTGCCTCCATTATCCACTGTCAGATTGGTATCAACAGGGGATATGGTTCCTGCGTTTTTCACATGTGAATTTGAGTTAATCAGAAGAGTGGGAAGTATTATCTCGCCGGATGGATTATTGATTATATCGTTGTCGCTACCTGAAAAAGTATATGTTGAAGGAAGGTTTATAAGAGAATAGTTGTCAACTAAGGTATTTCCCGCCTGGCGAAGCGTTCCGGATACTGTTGCTCCCGATAAAAGTTCAAGTTCAGCGTGAATAGAAGCGTTGTATCCGTCGAGAAACATATCGGTTACATTAATTTTGTCATTTATTTTTACCCTGCGGTTTGCGAGGGACGAACTGACAACAATATTCATTGTATCAATGTTGAGCGGATGAGTGATGGTCGTAAAGTCCATGTCGGAATTTGAAGCGTTAACTTGTGCGCAGCCTGATATAGCCATAATTTTGACGTTTGCAGATTCTGCCGACAGCAAAACAACGTCGATTTCGTCGTTTGCCGCTGCAGTATCGTCAATAACGGTAAAATCACGGTTAGCTACAGATGTAACACCTGCTAAATACAGTTTTTGCGTTGTTCCTAATTTCGTATAATAAGTGCCTGACCCGCCGTACATTGTGTAACCGTCAGCACCGTTATACGTACAGTTGAAGGTAAATGTAGATTCATTTTGAGCAACTATGGATATTCTTCCGCCACCGCCACCACCGCCGTAGTATGATGTGCTGTACCTTGCTCCGCCTTGCGCCTGTATTGCGCCGGTGGTTCCCGCAATATTAAGCGCTCGCAGATTAACGCATCCGCCGGAACCTCCTCCGCCATTATAACTTGAGCCGGAAGTGGGGGTACCTCCATTTGCCTGAATGGTACCGTTTATTGTTATTGTGCCGTTGGGAGCCTCAATAATAACGGCTCCGCCGCCAATACCGCCGGCAGATGAAACACTGCTTCCGCCGCCTGAACCCGGTTCACGCGGGTCTGTTAGCGAACCGTACATAGTTCCGCCACTGTTTGAGTTATAATATCCGTCGCTTCCATCGCCGCCATAAGCTCCACCGCCCCCGCCGTATGACGCTGTAGATGTTGATGTGCCTTTACCCGGTCCGAAATTCGACGGGTATCCCTTTGCGTTAACGTTTATTATCCCGCCTGATTCCAGAGTGAAATTTTCAAGGCATACAAAATGTACTTTATATGTTGTCGTTGTGGTGCACGGATCTTTTTGTGTCAACGTACCTCTTATTGTAACATTGTTGAAAGTGAGAGGTTCAGCCGCATCGAGGTTGAAATTTGAACCCGAATCAAGAGTCAAATTTTCATCCTGAACGGAAAAAGTTCCGTAATTCTCAAAAATTTCTCCCGATTTCAATGTGAGCGTAGGAAATTCTATGCGGCCTGTGGAATAATTATAAATATTGTTGCTTGCGTTATTCTTTATTAAATGATTAATATAGCCATAGTTATACAATGTGGTATAACCGTTTAGAGTAACCGTTCCCGAAAGCACTGTCGAAGCCGGCAGGGAAAGTTCGCCTCGAATGCTTGTTGATTTTCCCACAACGGTTGCATCAGTTATGTTCAGAGGTTGGGTTGTGGTAAACGTTGTTCTTCGCGATGCAGTTGATGCGGTAGCGTCGATATTTAATGTGTTTACCGTGCATTCGCTGTTTAGGCTGATATTGACTATTGAATCGATAACCTGCATGGTATCACAGCCGGTAAGGAGGTTCGTTATGGCGAAATCCGCATACTGGATATCATAGAAAACAACGTTGGTGAAATTGCCTGAGTCAGCCGCTGTATTTGTGATATATGTTTTGGCTCTCGCGCCCGTTGTTGTGTTTTTAATATAAACTTCTTCTTCTGTTCCTTTGCGCAGATAAATCGTTCCCGGCCCGCCGTAAATGTTGTTATAACCTATATCTCCGTAAGCCGACATTGTTCCCGCAAACGAATATGAACCGGCGGATTTTACTGCGATTCTCCCGCCGCCTGCTCCTCCTCCGTAATTTGCTGTGCGTTTGCCCCCGTTTGCCTGAAGGGTTACGCCTGCACCGCCGGAAAACGAACCCGCAGTTATGTTTATCGATCCGCCTGCTCCGCCGCCGCCGCCTGCTCCGCCTGTTCCGCCTTGCCCATCTGTGCCGTTGGCAAGAATTGAGCCGTTCAGGGTAAATGTTCCGCCTACACTGGCAATAAATGCGCCGCCGCCTTTTCCCCCGGTATATGTTGTTACGGAATAACATGCGTAATAATCGTAAGCTTTATACGAATAATAACCGTGTCCACCGCCTGAACCGATATTTACAGGATTTACAACCGATCCGTAATAAGATGTTCCGCCAGTTCCGCTCTTGTATCCATCCGAACCATTGCCTCCATGAGCGGCTCCGCCGCCGCCGCTGTAATATTGTCTTTCGCCGTAAAACTTGGGACAGCCACTATACAAAATGCCGTTATTTCCTTTTCCAGTTCCGTAAGTAGCGGAATAACCTAATCCCGAAAGATTTATAGTTATCCCTGATTCTATGGTAAAGTCGCCTGTGCATTCGAAATTCAGTTTATAACTTTCGGATGATGTATTAGCGGTATGAGTAACTGAACACCCTGTTTTGAATAAAACATTGTTCAGTTTGAACGCGTCGGCTCTTTTTGATATAAACGACCCGCCGGACTCTACTGTAAGATTATTATCCGTATCCGCCAGGTCGAAAGATCCTGTTCCGTCATAAGAACTGCCGTTTCCTATGGTAAACACTGTGCCGGTAACATTGATTATTCCGTTGTTCACAACGGTACTGTTTTCTCCAAGATTGAGATTTGCCATTCTCAAATTTTTTGCGGAATTGTTGGTTATGTCGTTGTCGTTATTTGTAAGATACACAACCGCCGGAGATACAAAATCCGTGTTGTTGTTAAGTGTTGTATACCCGTTTAGGTTTACGGAAGTGTTTATCTGCGCGCCGGCAGATAACGAGAGGCTGGCCTTATTGGATCCGTTTAAACCTGCCACTGTTACATGATTGGTATTTACGTTTGCGCCTAAAGAAAGTGTTTTTTCGCCTACACCCAGAAGCACGCTGAAACTTATGCTGTCGAAAACTGTCGCTGTTGAAGGAGAAATGTTCAGGTCGCAGTTTCGCACCTCAAGCGTGTTGCATCCTTCAAAAGCGGTATAAGTTACTCTTGCTGTATGGATATACATAACATTGACAGATACGTTTTGGCCGTTATCGTTAAGCGTTGTATAATCGCAGTTGTAATTGATATTTTCAATTCGGAGTTTTTCGTCTGTCCCTTCTTTTGTGTAATATGTGCCGGCGCCGCCGTATACTCCGTTATAACCGAGCCCGCCGTAAGCGGAAACAATACCCGGATAATTTAATGAAGATGCGGAACAATAAACGGCAATCCTTCCGCCGCCGCCGCCGCCGCCGCGATACGAACTTCCGTTATTTGATCCGCCGTTTACCTCCATATACGAGGATGAATTTACTCCTGAAACAGCGTCTGCGATTATATATATCGATCCGCCCGCTCCTGCTCCGCCGTTTGAAGAAACCGCGTCTGGCGAATTCTGCCCGTTGCTTCTTATGGTACCGTCGATTGAGGCGGTTCCTGTGAGTTGAATAAATATAATTCCGCCTCCTTTACCTCCGTTTTTGTTCTGATTCGTGTTTTTGCCGCCACCCGATCCCATACAAAGAGGCGCGTAAAATAATCCGTAACCTGCGCCTCCGGCTATACCGCTGTAACCATCGCCTCCATCGCCTCCGTAAGCGCCGCCGCCTCCTCCGTAAGAAGAATTGCTGGTATCTGCGCCTTTACTTGCCGGAGAGGATATTGCTCCAGTGCTGGTTGCGAACCCTTTTTCCGATACATCAATAAAACTTGTGGAATCGACTGTGAGGTTTGCCGCTTTGATAAATAGAACGCCGCCTTTTGCACCGTCCCATGCGTTGCATGTCAATACTCCGCTGTTAATTACATCAACATTACCGTATGTTGTAAAGGCTATGATCTGAGCAGTTGAAGTGTATGTGTTTGCAAGGGAATTCTCTAAATTTAATGTGGATGAAGAAACTGAGGCTATCCTGTTAATTTCATATTGGCCGGCAGTATTGCCCTGCATAGTTATTATCAGAATATCCTGCCCTGCGGAGAATCCTGCTACCGTAACCACATTAATAGCCGTAGCTCCGGCATTCGCAGTTCCTGAGACCTGTGAAACCGCGAGATAGTAGCTATCAATCAATGTTGCTGTAGATCCTCCGCTAATTGCCAGGTCTTCGCATAAAACCGGCTTTGCAGAAACTGTAATAACTGTTACTGCCAAAAAAAACAAAAACCGGTTTTGAAGTAGCATGGCGCCTGAAAACAATCTTTTCAAAAATTGGGTCGACATGTCAGAAAGCCTCCGATTTAAGATATTTATATTAATTTTTTTATTTAATTTGCGTGTAATTGGATTGAATTTGCATGTCCCCGAAGTGAGGAAAAAAATTTCTTTGCCTTGTTTTTTTTTCATCATCGTGATCACAGGTTCATTTTTGATTGATTTGCCCGGTAAACAACATCTCTCATTTATATTTATAACACATAATAATGGTTTAATCAAGAAGCACTTATACTTTTTTTGCTTTTTTTCGTCCGACGATATTTTATAGCTGTAACATACAGCAGATTTGACGATATCAAAAATATAAGTTATATTTTTATTGAAACCTTAAACGTCAGGATATGATATTTTGAAAAAGATAGTTCTCGTTTTATTTGTTTTATCTTTATTTATTACCGGCGTTTATTCGCAAAGCGCAGATACTGACAACGACGGAATCGTTGACAGTGAGGAACTGGCATTCGGCTCCGACGGATATATCACAAACCCATATTCCATTGATACCGACAACGACGGGCTTTCCGATTTTGAGGAAACTATTTCAGGTACAGACAAATTTTTCACCAACCCCTGCAATAGCGATTCCGATAACGACGGTATACAGGATGGTTCCGATTTTATACCTGCGGTTTGTTATATTGATGTTACTGTTTCCGGTGCTTCTTTACCAGGCGGGGAGATATTCGTTACCGCAAAAATCAGGGATTTATACGCAAATATAATAGAAAAAGACGGTATTGAGTTTAGCTTGAATTGCGCTTTTCCTGCTGTTTTTTCGTCATCGGCTGAAAAAGGAACTATTTTCTCAGGCGAGGGAACACAATCGGTACAGGTACAAACAGACGATGGGGAAGTGATCATAAAGGTAACCTGTTCATCCGTTGCGGATATTAGTGTATGGGCAGTGGATTCTGCAGGGTTGAATTTGATTTGTTTTTCCGCTGGTTCTCCGTATCAATTACGAAATTTAATTTCAGGCCAGCCGGATAACCGGTTTACCGATACCGGTATGGCGGGCGAGATAGACATGTTTGTCAACGATATACCGCTTGGATTTGATTTTGAATTTTACGGTAGTGTTTATCAGAAAATAAACATTCATTCAAACGGGTTTTTGACTTTCGACAAAAATATTCCTTTTGCGAATATGTATAATAACACTAATATCCCTAATCCATCGTTGCCCAACAGCCTTATTGCTCCTTTTTGGGATGATCTTGACGCTACCGACGCAACCATAATGTATTTCACAAATATATGTGCAGGCGGCAAATCTTTTCATACCCGCTGGAAAAACATACCGTTTTTTAACGATGTAACAGCATCTTTGACTTTCGACGCGATAATTTATGAAAAAACCGGTATTATCCGGTTTTCATATCAACAACTTCAAAACGGTACGGGAAATTATGCGCGCGGATCAAGCGCCACAGTCGGAGTAGAGAATCAAACCGGTACGAAAGCTGTAAAGTTTTCATACAATACAAATTCACTTTCGCAAAACACTTCTATTTTTATCTCGACGAAACCTTATCCTGTTGCGTATTTTCTTGACCCTTCGCAGGATACCGATTTTGACGGTATAACCAATTATGACGAAATAAACGTATATTACACGAATCCGCTCAGTTCCGATTCCGATTCCGACGGTTTGCCTGACAAATGGGAAATTGATTACGGGCTTGATCCGAATTCTTCGGAAAACAATAATGGCGCAAACGGAGATCCGGACAACGATCTTCTTTCAAATATTGATGAGCTCCGTTTTGCAACCGATCCTACAAACCCCGATAGTGATTATGACTTAATTTACGACGGGCTTGAAGTTCATGTATATTTTACCATCCCTTCAAATCCAGATACGGATTTAGATACGCTTATCGATGGCGAGGAAATCGTATCTGGAGCCGACGGGTTTGTTACAAACCCGCTTGATAATGACAGCGATGACGATGGATTGAATGATAATGTTGATCCGATACCCGTTTATGCGAAACTTGTGATCATTAAACCTTCCGATGCATATTGCGGGTATACGTCTACATTGAAACTTCAGTTATGGTCGCATGACGGATATCTTCTTTATCCGGTAAACGATTTTAGCTGTGCTGTACAGGTATCCGGTTCGGCTTATTTTATCGGTCCTGCAGAAAAAGGGGCGATTACAAGTGGGCAGGATACAAATTCAATCATAGTTTCTTTCTATCAGGGCGAAGCATGGGTCAAAGTAAAAAATTATGCGGATGAAGAAGTTTATTTCACAGCTTGGGATATAGGCGGTACTTCAGTATGGTTTGCGCCCGCTCAAAAAGGTTTTGTGCTTGCTCCGTATAATTTGCGTGCGATTGCTAATGGTGCAAACCTGCTTTCGCTTTCAGGCGACGATCTAAGCATAGAAATTCCCATCGGGTTCAATTTCAGGTTTTTCGGCAATGTTTACCAGCACATTAAAGTAAGCACAAACGGATATTTAACTTTCGCAACCAGTTCCACAGACAGTTCCAACGACAATATTCCGGATATCCGTGAACCAAACAATTATATAGCTCCTTTCTGGGATGATCTGATAACGTCTGGCGGAGCGGTATATGCTTGCGTAACCGGTTCTGCTCCTGCAAGAAGCCTGGTTGTTTACTGGAACAATGTCTGTTTTGCCGCAAATACTTTAAGCAGGGTAAGTTTTCAGGCAATTATTCATGAAATTGATTCAACCGTTGAATTTCAATTCGGTATTTTGTCCGGCGTATCTTCACCGGTTTTAGCTTACGGCAACTCGGCGACTACTGGTATAGAAAACGCTTCGGGTTCTGCGGGTGTGCTGATAAATTACAATTCGGGCGCATTGAGTTCAAATACCGGTTATTTCGTATATGACGGAATAAAACCTTCCATGCGGTTTATAAAAAATCCTGCCGGCGATGACGATTTTGACGGTGTAACCAACGAGGTTGAATGGCTGTACGGCACAGATCAGTTTAATTCAGATACCGATAATGACGGGTTATCCGACGGAGCAGAAATTTACACTTATCAGACGGATCCTTTGAACATAGATTCCGACAATGATGGGTTTACCGATTATGAGGAGATTATCGCTGGTACCGATCCGAAAGACGCGCAATCTTATCTTGCGGTGATTTCAATAACGATAGATCCGCCCACAAGCGATGTTATTATTCAGTGGAAAAGCCGGCCTAATATTTCATACACAATTTTTGCCAAATCTCAATATTCCGGTGGGCAGTTTGTGGTATTAACCGATAATTATCTTTCTCAAGGAGAAATTACGTCTTACACGGATCAGGGAGGAGGCCCGAACGCGCTGCCACATCCGTGTATGGAATCCAAAGGTAGATTGTATAAGATATCGGTTATATCAAATTGATATTGAGTTTAAGGCAGTATGGTCTGGAGTATGCTTATCAGTTGGTCAACTTTATACGGTTTTTCAATAACCCCGCTGAACCCGTACTTTTTGTAGTTTGCCATTATGGGATCGTTGGAATAACCACTGGATACGATTACTCTGGCGTTGGAATCGATTTTGTTTATCATTTCTACGGCTTCTTTGCCTCCCATTCCTCCGGGAACCGTGAGGTCCATTACCACGGCGTCAAAAGCGTGTCCTTCTTCCATAGCGGTTTTATAAAGCTGGATAGCTTCATCTCCGTCTTTTGATTGCACAACCTCAAATCCGCTGTAACGGAGCATCTCGGACAGAAGGTTTCTTATCATGGCTTCGTCGTCCATAATTAAAATTCTGCCTCTGTTTACTTTTTTTGTTTCAAAACTTTTTAGAATTTCTTCTTTCTTTTTCAAAGGTTCTTTATTTAGTACAGGTATATAAATACTGAAAGTCGTTCCTTCACCGGGTTTAGAATCAACAGTGATTTTTCCGTTATGCCTTTTTATTATCGAATAACAGGTAGCCAGCCCTAAACCCGATCCTTCGCTTTTTGTAGTGAAATACGGATCAAACACTTTTTCAATGTTTTCTTGAGCTATTCCGCAACCGAAATCTTTAATCGATATTTTTACATAAGCGCCTTTTTTAAGAGAAATGGGGTCTTTGGATTTAATTTCAACATTTTCGCAAGAAACATGCATTTTACCGCCATCGGGCATAGCCTGGCAGGCGTTTATGGTAATATTGTTCAGCACTTGGTTTATCTGTCCCTCGTCCACATCTACCTGCCACAGGTCATCAGGGATTTCAAAATCGCAAACGGTTTTTGTGCCGCGCAAGACAAATTTGATTGAATCCCTGACAAGATCGCCTATGGAAGCCGTTCGTTTTATCGGTGCGCCTCCTTTGGAGAAGGTGAGTAACTGCTGGCTTAAATCTCTGGCTCGTATCGACGCTTTTTCAGCCTCGTCGAGCATATTTATGATATTTATATCCGGCGAAGCATGAACTTTTGCCATGGAAATATAACCGAGTATACCCGTAAGGAGGTTATTGAAATCATGCGCTATGCCTCCAGCGAGGATACCTATGGATTCAAGTTTACGCGTCCTGAAAAGGTCTTCCTCCATTTTTTTGCGGTCGGTAACATCTTTGGCTATATGAATATAAGAAGTTACTTCTCCGTTATCGTCGAATATGGGGGATGTAGAAACCTCAAGATATATTCCAAGATGCGGTTCATAACATTCCGATCTTACCGGTTTTTTCGATTCAACAGTTTTTCGGTGCGGACAGCCTTCTGGCGGTAAGGTTGAACCGTGGAAGAGTTCATAACATTTTTTGCCGATAATTTCTTCTGGTTTTTTATTAAACAGGGCCGAGTAGACTTTATTTACCCGAATCAGGTTATAATCTTTGTCATGGATAGAAACGAGATCGGTTATAGACTGGAAAGTGGATTCCCATTCTTCGGCGGCTCGTTTTATTTTCTCTTCGGAATCTTTGCGTTCTTCTTCAATTCCCAGAGCACGCGATAATATCGACAATACTTTCAGCTCATTTGGTTCAAGATCAATATTGGTTGTAAAAAAAATACTTAAAGCGCCTATGGTACTGTTGCAGAATTTTACGGGAGAGCAAATAAATGATTTGATATGGTATTTTGAAACCAGCGGATTATTCGATGCATTATCCTGATCGAGATGATTTCTGAAAACCGATTCTCCTTCGGAATTTTGTATTGCTTTGTAGCAAGGCATTTGGCTCCAGTTTATGTTATTTCTTAGTTCTTCGGGAAAATTCCAATCTTCTTCAATATTCACTTTAGAATTGGTTCCTTTTATATAAACGGAAAACGTTCCGCCGAAAATTGAGCCTGCGGTTTCCGTTATTTTTTTTATATTTAATTGAGGGTCGGTTCCGAAACTCAGGAAACACTTGTTGGTTTTATCCAGAAGGTCCATTTCCTGTTTCCGTTTGGTGATATCAACTCTGTATACAAGAATCTTGTCGTTTCCAAGAGGTATCCAGTGGGTTTCCCATGTTCTGCCGGCAAACCTGCTTTCAGACAAAACATAAGGTTTTTTATCTGCCATAGCGTTATCAAAGAAGCATTGATCGCACGACAGTTTTTCACCGGGCGCTTGTTCGGAAATGGAAGGCATGCTTTCCCAGCATGGTGAACCGATATTAATACCCAGCTCTTTAGCAATTTTGTTAGCGGTAAGTACGATTTTGTTTTTGTCTATCAGCATTGCGGGGTGAGGCAGGCTGTCAAGAAGTATTTCGCTTAACCTTAAATTTTCCTGTATTTGCGCTTCCGCCTGTTTTCGTTTAAGCACATTTTCGTAATATTTTATGGATTTATGAACCGTAATAGGGAGCATATCAAGGTATCCGACCGATTTCACGATATAATCGTAGGCTCCCATTTTCATAGCTTCCACAGCGATCTTTTCGCTTCCCAAACCGGTAACTATTATCACCGGCAAGTCTTTATTGACAGCTCTTATCTTTTCCAGAAACGTTATTCCCGTATCGCCTTTGAGTGAATAATCAAGCAGAATTGTGCTGAACTCTTTTTCGCCGAACACGTTTAGAGCTTCCTGAACAGATCTTGCGATACTTATTTCATAATCGGATTCGCTTCTGCGCAGAGCGATGGAAGCGAGTTCTGCATGGTCGGGGTTGTCTTCGACAATTAAAATATCTTTTTTTTCAGACATAAAATCTCCATAAGGTTTTATGCTAATATTTTTATCGCGGAAGAGTATTTGTTAATACCCAGTACATTTTCAGATCGTTGATTTTTTTATGAAACTCGACAAAATTTACCGGTTTTGAAATATAACTGTTTGCCCCGTTAGTATAGGCACTGGTTATATCTTTATCATTTTCCGATGTAGTAAGTATGATTACCGGTATTTTCTTCAATTCCGAATTGGTTTTAAGAATTTTCAGTACTTCCAGACCGTCGATTTTGGGTAATTTTATATCAAGAAGTATAAGTTCGGGTTTCGGGTACTCGTTCCGGTCGCTGTATTTATCTCTGGCGTATAAATAATCGAGTGCTTCCTGCCCGTCATAAACCACGTTTATTTTGTTTACAAGCCCGTTTGTTCGCAGAGCGTTAATTGTCAGTTCAATATGGTCCAGATTGTCCTCGACAAGCAATATTGTGATCGGGCGTATACGCATAAGACTATTATTTCTCCTTTCTTGGGATTTCAATCCGTAAATCGGCCCTTTTGAGTGTACTGAATTCCGGTTGTTGGAAATTATAAGATACCTGTTTTGTAAACAGGATTGGTCTTCGTATCATTTTTTCGTACCGGCAAATTGTTTAAAATGTTAATGAAAGCTAATATTGTTGATTGTCAAGTATTTATAAAAAATTTTATCTTGATTTTAATTTTATATGTTGTATTGCATATTGCAGAATAACCGTTTGCAACCGATATTTACAGTTTATGAACAATATATCTTTTTGTCAAACAAAATGTATATGTTTTACTATTCCGGATAGCATTAAATTAAGCAAGATGTTATGATATTTTTTCTTTTTTTAATTATTGGGATTGGTTTTTAACCCATTCGCCGAGAATTTTTGAGGATTGATTCATCTTGGGCGTTATCAAAGAATAATCCATGCGAATTATTTTGAGTCGTTCTATTGCGGGGATATAGTTTGGAGCAGGCACTCCTTCGTGAAGCGGTATAAGAGCAAAATCGGAAAAGGCAAGTTTCTGTTCGGTTTCGCGCGAGAGCAAATAATCAATAAGTTTTTTTCCGTTTTCCGTGTGCGGCGCGTTTTTGATCAAAACGGCAACTTGGGGGATGAGAAGGCACCCAATCTGGGAATTTTTCTGATCCGGATAAACCATTTGCACAGGTTTGCCCTGTAGGATACTGCTTATTCCAATATCATTGTCGACAATAGTAAAATCGAATTCGCCTGAAGCTACTTTGTCTGCGCATAACTGTTCGTCAGGCAGTATTGTTACGCGGTTATTTTTCATTCCGCTAAGAAAGAACTGAAATCGTTCTTCGCCGAAAAAATCGAATAGCGCCGTAAACTGTAATTGCGATGAAGGCAAAGCAGGATCAGGAATGGCGCAACGTTGGCGCCACACAGGTTCGGTAAGAGCGGTTATGGATTTAGGTTTAGCCGGAACTTTTTTATTGACCAGAATTACTTTTGCTTTTGCGGAAAATCCCGTCCAATATCCCTGAGGATCTTTAAATTCCGGCGGAATTCCTACAGAGTTGAGCGATATATAATTTGCAGACACGCCCCTGTCCTTCAGTTTCAGCGCATATTTCGGTTCGTCGCACCAAAACACGTCTGCATGTGGGTTTCCGCGCTGGGAAATCAGCTGGCCGACAATACCTTTTTTGTGCGTTATGTCACTATCGTAAACGGCGTGTACCTTAAGATTGTATTCCTTCTCAAAATCTTTTAGTATGGACTGTGATAGTCTTTTATCCGTTTTTAAATAGACAACGACAATTCGCTTTTCTTTTTGGATTTTTAAAGAAAACAATATTGCGGCGGATGTTAGTGTCAAAGCTGAAATCGCGCAGATTAAGATTATATAAAAAGTTCTTTTCATAAAATTCTCCGCGTTTATATTATAACAATCACAAGGTTAAATATTGCACAGAAAACTTATTTTATAAGACAATTTAAATCAAAGCAACCTAATTCCGTAGTAAAATAAGTTATTTTTTCCAGCGCGCGACTATCCTGTTAATGAATTTCAACAGATTTAATAATATTTATTTTTATACTGATAACAAACCTTGACTTTTTTTGCTACAGTATTTTATCATTTTTTGATAATTTGATTACATTATTAATTTATTATGTTTTATCGGATACTTTATTAGCCGGTATTAAGGGGGCATTATGAAAACAAAGGTTTTTTATTTTTCAGCGACTGGAAATTCGCTAAAAGCCGCCCGCGATTTGGCATTGGCGCTCGGAGATACGGAACTTGTCGCTATACCGCATGCACTAAAAACCAAAATCGATCTTTCGCCGGATAGGATCGGTTTAGTATTCCCTGTTTATGCATGGGGGTTACCCTTGATGGTTGTGGATTTTATAAAAAAAATCCCTCCGAATATAAAAAATAAATATTTTTTTGCAGTAACTACTTGCGGAGGTTCAATCGGCAATACTTTAATTCAGCTGAAAAATTTGTTTGCAGAAAAGGGGATTGAACTGAATGCCGGTTTCAAAATCCAGATGCCCGGTAACTACGTTCCTTTATATGATATATGTCCGCAGGAAAAACAGGACAGGATTTTCGGCAACGAAAAAAAGAAAATAAATGATGTTTCTAAAATGATCAAAGATGAAAAAAAGCATATCGATACCGGCTCTCCATTTACTAACTGGTTTCTTTCGGGGATAATTTATCCGTTATTCGCTTCACATGTAAAAAAATCCGATAAGGATTTCTGGGTTACGGATTTGTGTAATGCCTGCGGTGTATGCCGCAAAGTTTGCCCTGCAGGTAATATTGAGATTAAATTGAATAAGCCGGTATGGCTTCACAAATGCGAACAATGCCTTGCGTGTCTCCATTGGTGTCCGGAAAAAGCCGTTCAGTTCGGTAAAGCCACACTCAAAAGGAAGAGGTATCATCATCCTGAGATAAAATTGAGCGATATGGCAATTAATTGAAGAATCTCAGTCAGTGTATCGGCGAATAGACGATCCTGTATTTTCGCGATTCGGATTCTCCTGAATTATTTGAGGAATCGGGATCAATCCATGAAAATTTATTTAAATACCCGTCTTTTATCTTTTCTACTGTTTCGGGATTTATTGCTACTGGTATCCAATCGGAGTTATTTATTTTCACATCAACATAATAATTTGAACAATCGCTTGAAAAATCTGTCCACTGGATTTGAAACTTATCCGACGCCGGCTCTTTTTTGGCGCTCGTTATCGCTAAAACCGATAGCGGATCAAGAGGATCGCTTCCGACATACAACTCAGCGCCGTCTTTTATTTTATCGCCGTCGGTATCGGGATTCTGAGGGTTGGTTCTGCAGATAATTTTTTCTTTTAAATCGGAAATACCGTCGCCGTCGGTATCGGTTATATCAGGAACCGGATGGGTATACCATCCTAACTCCGAGATATGTACAGCGTGATGCGATATGCGTATATCGTCGACGCCTCCGATGTAGCGGCACTCTTTGTCGGAATATAAATTCCATATTTGCTGAGAAACTTTGTCGATATAGGCGAGCTGTGCGCTGTTTTCTATTAATTTATTGTATCTTTTTGTTATATAGGTGAAATCATGCATGCTGTTTGCGTCGAAAAACCTGATCGGAGTTAGTGAAGATATAGATTCGGGTATACATACATTTCTTTTTGTTCCAATCAATTTTCCGTCAAGATATAACTTAAGGCATTTATCATATCTGTTATATGAAAAAGCGATATGATGCCAGTTTTCGTCAAATACCTGCTCATTGGGAAAGATGATAGAGCTGTATTTCGAAACTCCCGGATTTCCGCCGTTATATATACGCAACTGGATATAATGCTGCAATTTATGCTGAAGAAACAACGATATGCCGTAATCCACATCGCCGACAAATACAAGGGGGATATGATAATTGTTGTCGTACAAATAATTATCCGGTTTAATCCACATCTGGATTGAAAACGCGTTATTGCTCAGTGCATTGTCAATTCGCAAATGTAATGGCGGATCAGGTTGAATTGCCGTATAATTCAAGTATCTATCTCCGTCGTAAAACCGGTTGGAATTAAGATAGGTTATTGTGTTTCCGCTTTCTTTAAACAAATTGTAGCCGCTTGATAAGATGTTGTTCAAATCGGCATTATCGAACTCGTATATATCGATATGTTTTTTCCATGAGTAACTCAACGGATTTTCCGGATTGGTGAAAAAATAATTTGTCTCATCGGAATTGCTTATTCCGTCGCCGTCAATATCAGTGTCGTGTATATCCACAATTCCGTCGTTATCGAGATCGGGGAAAATTATTATATTTGATGATAAAGGTTCAGATATATTGCCGCTGTAATCTTGTGCCCATACATAACATGTATATTCACCGGGTTGAGCGTAGATGTATCCGCAGTCTGCGGTAGTGAATTTTGCATTTGATATTTGCGGCGAGGCTGAATAAAAATAGCCTTTTATCCCTCCTGATTTTTGTTCTGTTTCTGTGTCGGTAAAACCATCCCATTGGATGAATGCTTTATCCGGCGAGTAAATAGATTCATTATCTCTTTCGGGTTGCGCAACATTGATCGAACCGGAGGGGGAATGGACAGGTGCTGAAAAATCTTCTTTCTGCGCATAAACTTTAAAGAAATCATCCGATATATCATATCCCGATAGCGTGCCTGAAATCTCCTGCGCAGAAACTTTGATTTTATAATTTCCTTCCGGCAAATCGGAAATATCCAGCTTGAAAATTCCGTTGCCCATTTCAACCGGATCGGATACGGGAATAACATTAAATATATCTGTCCATGTTTCTCCGTCGGTACTGATATATATTCTTATACTAATATAATCGTTATCGAGGTCATGCGCTTTATATTCCAATTGCCCTGAGCCGGTTAATATTTCTCCGCCTGATGGAGAAATAACATAGCAAACCGGCGCGCGGCGGATAGTTTTCGCTAAACCGAGATTGCGGTACGAATACTCGCTGTTGCGGATGTCTTCATAATAATGTATTGCGTGCCCTTTGAAACTTGTGTTTGCGCCATAGGTATTTTCAATTGCGAGTACCATATCTTCAAGATCCGCGTTGCCGAATGCCCAGAAAGATGTTTGCAGATTATAATAATAATTGTAAAAATAAAAGGGGTTGCCAGGTTCCCCTGTTTCTGTATCTATTTCCGTCCATTCTCTCCAGCAGACTTCTATGGTTTCATAACCGCAATATACGGAGCCGGTATATCCTTTTGAATCGGCGTATGCGATTTCTGACCTTATATCATCAGTCGCTGTGCTTCGTACATTATAATTCATTACGGCAATATAGTCTGTGGTATCCTGAATTTGCCTGTGGTTGGGGATAGCGGTATCGGAATCTATATACCAGCGAGGTATAGCCGCGCCGAAAAATAAATTGTTTGTATAATCGCCGTCGTTATTGAACTCATCTATTTTGTTTTTTATCATCTCTAAACTGTCTATATATTGCGGCCAGATGATTTCGATATCCGTGTTCCATACAAACGGCTGTCCTGTTTCGGGGTTGATTATGTTGTCTGTGGCGGATATTGTGTACGGTTCAATGTCGTACTGGATGGCGTCAAACCGCTGATTCGGTTTAGATGCCGAGTTATACGCGAAAATCAAATCGAGCAAATCCATAGCGGGTTTATTATATGGTTCTTGCGTTGTCGGATTATTAACCGTAAACGACCAAGTTTTATCTCCCGTTAATAAGTGTATCTCCAGCCCTCTGCTGTGAGCATCAGATATAAATTCGCGCACTTTTGAGGGAAACTTTTCAATTATATACGGGTCGATCGACATAAAAACCACGTTTATTTTAGCGTTCTGGTTACCGTGGGGCGCGTTAATGAAACTGAAAAAATCCGATCGGTCTTCGGGGTGTTTTTCAAGCACAATATCGCCGGACATTCCCCAAACCCATAAAGCTCTATCGCCGGCGTAAACATTGGTATTAAAGAGAATTACAATTAACGCTAAAAATACTGTTCGTTTCCAATTCATGATTATATCTCCGCTGTGTAAGAAGTAAATTTTTTGTATTTTGCATATAAAGACAAAATATAAGTTATTTTGTTACGGGAGATTGAAAAAACAATTGCGAAGAAACAGATTGGCTATCAGATAGATAAACTGGTGCGATACGTTTATTTATTATGGAACTTCTGAAAATTATCCTTTAGCGCTTGTGTCATTGCGAGCAAACGAAGTATGCGCGGCAATCTATGTTCGATTAATCTTGAGATTGCTTTGTCGCTACGCTTCTCGCAATGACGATTTTTACTTTTTCAGAGATTCCTTATATTTAAAATGCGATGTTACTGCTTTTAATTCCGGCAAAGGTAATATCGTCCGACGAAACAGCTGGGGATTTTGTTGTTGCCGGCGGTTATTAAAAAGGGACTAAAAACAGCAAAACCGCTTTCTTTAAAAGAAAAGCGGTTTTGCATAGCATAATTTAATATATTATTGAGCTATCTAACGATTTTCCCTGAGCGTATGCATGAGGTGCAGACTTTCGCCCTTTTCGGCGCTCCGTTTACCAGCATTTTAACGTTTTGCAGATTTGGAAGAAACCTTCTTTTTGTTACGCCGGTAATGTTTTTACCAACTCCGCCTTTTTTCTTTGCCAAACCGCGTCTGGCGATGGACCTTCCCGCATGAGGACCTTTGCCGCATAATTCACAAATCATAGACATATTTATAATCTCCTAATTATATTATGAAAAAATTTTGTTTTATTATCAAAGCGATTTATTATATAATCAGCGAGAAAATAAAATCAAATAAAAAATTCTATTAATTGCAAAAAAAGGTTTATGTCATGTTTAAAATCGCTCTCGTGCAGATGAATTCGCAGGACAATATAAAGGATAACCTTAAAACCGCATCGGATATGATTCTTGAATGCGCGGACAATAAAGCGGATATGATTCTTCTGCCGGAAAACTTTTTATATATTGGCAAACATAAGAAAGTTTCGTTCAAAATAGATTCGCCGGAAATAAAAGCGATAACAAAACTTGCCGCGGATACTTCCACATACATACTTGCGGGAAGTATACCGGAAAAGACGGAGTTTGAGGGAAAAAATTATAATACTTCGCTGTTTATCAACAACAAAGGCGAGATTATCGGTATTTACCGAAAAATTCACCTTTTTGATGTGGAATTAGGCGATTCGGCGGAATTTAATGAGTCGTCGTATGTTCTTGCGGGTGACCAGCCGATACTTGTAAATACCGAATTTTGTCCTATAGGGATGACAATATGTTATGATTTGCGTTTTCCCGAACTTTACCGTAACCTTGCGTTACTTGGTTGTAACGTGGTTTTTGTTCCCTCAAATTTTACCTTGCATACTGGTAAAGACCACTGGCAGGTTTTGCTTCGCGCGAGAGCTATCGAGAACGGTATGTTTGTTTTGGCTCCAAACCAGTTCGGTGCGAAATACGACGGCAACTCAAGTTACGGCCATTCGGCTGTAATCGACCCATGGGGAATCGTTATCGCGCAGGCATCCGATGCGGCGCCTGCGATAGTGTATGCGCAAATAGATCTTGATCTTGTTCAGTCGGTCAGAAAAAAAATCCCGTCACTTAAGCATGTCCGGCTGTTTTCCCTGAATCCTTCTAAATGACTTTTATTCTGTTAGAATTAACATTTTTTGCATATAATTATATTTTGCTTGACTCGACCTGTTTGTTTGTTATAATTTTTCGCTCCGATAAAATAACCTATTTTATATGAAATATCACTGTTTTTATAATGATAACCTACATTAAGCAGGGTGAAAAGATGGAAAAGAATTATGTTGTTTTAGCAAAACAGGTTCCGGATACAAAAAGGATTACCGGAAAAGCCATGAAAGACGACGGTACCGTCAACAGGGCGGCTTTGCCGGCGATATTCAACCCCGACGATATTTACGCTATGGAACTCGCTTTAAGAATGAAAGATCTCTACGGCGGTAAAGTAACTTTGATCACTATGGGGCCCCCTTCCGCAAATGAAATTTTAAGACAGGGATTGTATAGAGGAGTTGATAAAGGTATTCTGCTTACAGACCGCCGGTTTGCCGGATCGGATACTCTGGCGACATCGATGGTTTTAAGTAAAGCTATCGCGCAGTTAAAATCGTATACCGTGATTTTGTGCGGACGGCAGGCGATTGACGGTGATACCGCGCAGGTTGGTCCTCAGGTTGCCGAAAAACTCGGATTGCCCCAGATAACGTATGTCGAAGAAATAATATCTCTATCAGATACAAAAATTGAGGTAAAACGAATTATTGAAAACGGATTTGCGGTTCAGGAAAGCAAACTTCCCGTTCTTCTTACCTGTTGTTCGGTATCAAATGCGTTTCCACGCCCTGCCAGCGCGAAAAAGATACAAATTCACAAAAACGCTACTACTTATTCCGAGCTTTTTATGAAATTTTCGGCTTCCGGTATATCCAAAGAAGAAGCTGACAAACTCGCTAAACAGAAATTAAGCGCAATAAACTCTGCTATTGAAGAATGGAACCTTGAGAAAATCGCAATGGACGAATCGCTTTGCGGTCTTGCTGGATCGCCCACATGGGTAAAACAAATTGAAAGCGTGGTGCTTGCCGGAAAAGAGCACAAAAAGGTTAATCCCACAGATGAAGGAATAAGTTCACTGGTTCTTGAACTTATTGATAATCATATATTGGATTGAAAAATAAATGCAAAACTGAAAATATCGGAGTGAATTATGGTTACCAGCAACTCAAAATCGGAAGTGTGGGTATATATCCAGCACGAAAACAATAAGATAAACGATACCTCACTGGAACTGCTCGGAAAAGCAAAGGAACTGGCAAAACAGATTAACGGCGAAGTTGCAGGCGTGGTAATAGGCGACAAACTTATCGAAATAAACACTCAGGTTGCCGCATACGGCGCCGACAAAATCTATTTTACCCGCGACCCGAAACTTGAGGAATATAATACTTTGGCGTACACTAAAATCCTTGTGGGGCTTGCCCAAAAATACCAACCGCAGATTTTTCTTTTCGGGGCGACAATTGTCGGCAGGGACCTTGCTCCGCGTGTAGCGTCGGCTTTGAAAGTGGGGCTTACAGCCGATTGCACAGACTTAAAGATAGGTGATTATTCCGCCAGAGGCGAACAATATACCAATTTGCTGTACCAGATTCGTCCTGCGTTTGGCGGAAACATCATTGCTACTATCGTGAACCCGAAAACAAGGCCGCAGATGGCTACCGTTCGCGAAGGGGTAATGCAAATGCCTGTTTTAAACGGTAAAAACAGCGCTTTAAACACGGAATTCAAAATTGAGCTTGAAAATGATTTGTTTTCGGTTAAAACACTGAAAAAAGAAGTCAGGGAAAAAACAATCAACTTAAAGGGCGCTCATATTGTTGTTGCCGGAGGAGCGGGTATAGGAAGCAAAGATAATTTCAAACTGATAAAAGAACTCGCTGTTACTTTAGGAGGCGAGGTGGGCGCTTCGCGCGCGGCTGTAGACAGCGGGTTTGTCGATCATGATCATCAGGTAGGCCAGACCGGTACTACCGTGCGCCCGAAATTGTATATTGCCTGTGGAATATCCGGTGCCATTCAGCATATAGCCGGAATGTCGGAATCCGGTAAAATCATTGCTATAAATAAAGATCCCGATGCGCCAATATTCCAGATAGCCCATTACGGAATTGTGGGCAGTGTCAACGAAGTAATACCGAAAATGATTAAAGCTTATCGCCAGAGAGGAGTTCTATAATGGGTAACTTTTTTACGGATAATCAGGATATATTGTTTTATTTCAAAAACGGTAATCTGGACGAAATAGCAAGGCTTCAGGAATATGATTTCTCAGATAAAGAATCTTTTGCATACGCTCCGTCTGATGAAAAAGACGCTGTTGACAGCTATTACAAAGTCCTTGAGGAACTCGGTGAAATTTCCGCGAACTTTATTTTCCCGCGCAGTGAATTGGCGGACAGGCAGGGAAGTTCTTATGAAAATGGAGAAGTTCATTATGCGCCTGCTATTGCCGAATGTATCGACCGGTTGGCTAAAGCCGATGTTATGGGGTTTACGCTTCCACGCAGGTTCGGCGGGCTGAATTTTCCCAACCTGATATATACTATGGCAATAGAAATAGTATCCCGTGCTGATGCGAGTCTGATGAATATTTTCGGGCTTCAGGGTATTGCCGAGACAATAAACGCTTTTGCCTCCGAAGATATAAAGAAGCGGTATCTTCCCCGGTTCAGTTCCGGCGAGGTTACCGGCTCAATGGCGCTTACAGAACCGGATGCGGGCAGTGATCTTCAAAACGTCGGGCTCAGGGCAACGCAGAAAGAAGACGGGTCATGGGTGCTCAACGGTGTAAAACGCTTTATTACCAACGGATGCGGTAAAATATCGCTTGTCCTTGCCAGATCGGAAGAAAATGAAAAAGGCGGGCTCGGGTTATCGCTGTTTTTATATGAGAGAGATGAGACTATGAAAATCCGCCGTATCGAAGACAAGTTAGGTATTCATGGTTCACCCACATGCGAACTCCAGTTCAATGATTCCCCGGCGCTACTTATCGGCGAGAGAAGAAGAGGGCTTGTTACTTATGTTATGTCTCTTATGAACGGCGCCCGGTTGGGAATCGCCGCCCAGTCGCTCGGTATAGCCCAGCAATGTTTTGTCGAAGCGAGAAAGTATGCCGCCAGCAGAAAACAATTCGGGGTATCGATTGACAGACTGCCGGCAGTAGCAGATATGCTTGCGGATATGCAAATGCAGATAGAATCTGCGCGGGCATTGACTTACGATGCCGCTGTTGTCGTTGATAATGTGATCGGATTGCTTCGAAAAGCTGAAGACCAAAATGTGCCGGAAGAAGAAAGAAAAGCCCTTAAAAGAGACGCCAAAAAGTTGGAGCGGCTTGCCGGATTTCTCACTCCATGCTCGAAATATTTCAGTTCCGAAATGTGTGTAAAAGCCGCATACGACGCTATTCAGGTACTCGGCGGAAGCGGTTTCATGAGAGACTATCCGGTAGAACGGCTTTACCGAGATGCGAGAATCACTACCATTTATGAAGGGACATCCCAGCTTCAGGTAGTGGCGGCGAAGCAAGGAGTTCTAAGCGGTATAGCCGAGAAAAATTTTGCGGAAATGGATTTGCTGGATTACAGCCGGACTAACCCTGCGCTTAAGGAAAAACTTGTTACTGCCCGCGAATACCTCAAGGAATCGGTAGAATTTTTAAAAAGCAGAAACCAGTTTGATGTTATCGATCTTTATGCAAGAAAACTGGTGGACATGGCTATAGATATTCATGTCGGCTACATTTTCCTGAATCAGGCGCAGAAAGATGACCGCAAAAAACTGATTGCGCAAAGGCATATAAACACAGTGTTTCCAAAAATAAAAATGAATCGTGATGTTATATTGAACTGCGAAACGAGCACTGTCGACAGATTTGAAGAATTAGTTGGCGCTTTGCCTTCTGAACTTTAATATGCCTGCATGTAACTAAATAGTGTGCTTTTTCCCGTTTCTTTATGGTGGTCTTATTATCCTTATTTCAGGTAAGGCTTGACTTCATTATTATATCGAGGTAGCTATTTTTAAATGGAAACCAATTCTTCTTCTGTAAAAAGACTTTCCGATTTTCAAACCGGAATGAGAGCTATTATTGTAAGAATAAACGGAGGAAAAGGGATTCGCCAAAGATTAACCGATATGGGGTTTGTGCCCGGTGAAGAAATTGAAATTCTCAATAAAGAAACCGAAGGGCCAATGCTCATATCGCTCAAAAATTCTAAAGTCGCTATCGGAAAAATTATGGCTGATGAGATTATCGCCAGGCCGTTTTCAGGCAAATCGGGAAAATACCATTATAAAACAAAAAAAATTGTTATCGCTCTTGCCGGAAACCCGAATTCCGGCAAGAGCACGATATTTAATCATCTTTCCGGGGCGCGCCAGCATGTGGGGAATTATCCGGGTGTAACGGTAGAAAAAAAAGAAGGGTTTGCTTCCATACGGGGGTTTGAAATAAAGTTTGTGGATCTTCCGGGAACTTACGGGTTATCCGCATATTCGGTAGAGGAGCTGATCGCCCGCAAATTCGTGCTTGAGAATAAGCCAGATGTGATCATAAATGTGGTTGACGCCTCAAACCTGGAACGGAACCTGTATCTTACCACTCAGTTTATGGAACTTCAGATTCCGATGGTAATTGCCTTAAATAAAATGGATATCGCCAGAGAGAAAGGGTTGTCCATAGACATAAAACACCTTTCAGAACTCTTGAATATACCAATAGTTGCAACTCAGGGTGATAAGAAAAAAGGTATCTCCGAATTAATCAATATTGCTGTCGATACTGCGGAAAATCCGGTAAAACATATTTATCCTCTGTTAAATTACGGTTCGGAATTGAACCATGAACTGGAGAAGATCCAGAACATAATTTCACGGATACCCCAGCTTTGCGAAAAGTTTCCCCCTCGTTGGGTATCATTGAAATTGTTAGAAAACGACGAGGACGTTGTAAAAACCGTAAAAAATTATCCCGATGCGTATGCCGTTTTTGATGAAGCCGGTAAAAGTATTTCCAATCTTCATGCTATTTTTCAGGATTCCCCCGAAGTAATAATCGCGGACAGGAGATATGGATTTATAAGCGGCGCCTGTTCTGAATCAATGAAAATGACATCGGAAATACGGCACGATTTTTCCGATATGATCGATAAAATATTGCTCAACCGGATGATTGGTCTTCCCATATTCATCATTCTTATGTGGCTGACATTTAGTTTTGTATTCACTATAGGCGATCCTCTGGTACAATTAATTGACGGTTTTTTCTCGTTGTTGAGCGGTTTTTTCTCATCAGTTATTCCCAGCGAAACTATAAAATCCCTGATTGTTGACGGAATTATTTCCGGAGTCGGCGGAGTTCTTGTTTTTCTGCCAAATATTATGCTTTTGTTTATCGCTATCGCTATCCTTGAGGATACGGGTTATATGGCCAGAGCGGCGTTTGTTATAGATAAAATCATGCATAAAATTGGGCTTCATGGAAAGTCATTCATCCCTATGCTTATCGGATTCGGATGTACTGTGCCTGCCATACTTTCCACACGGATACTGGAGAGTAAAAGAGACCGGATAGTTACTATACTTATTTTGCCGCTGATAAGTTGCGGTGCCCGCTTGCCGGTATATATTCTATTGACAGGCGCCTTTTTTTCCGACGAACTCGCCCCGAATATACTCATTTCTATTTATTTGTTAGGTCTTGTGTTGGCTATTGTTATGGCAAAATTGTTCAGGAAATTTTTGTTCACCGGCGATTCGGTTCCGATGGTAATGGAATTGCCTCCTTACAGGATACCTACAATGAACGCTATTTTCATCCATACCTGGCAGAGAAGCTGGATGTATATCAAAAAAGCCGGCACGATTATCCTACTTTTCGCTATTGCGGTCTGGTTTGTTACCACATACCCGAAACATTATCCTGAAGAAGCTGAAATTATGATAAAAAAAGAGAATCTCCGTCAGAAATTTTACGGCGAAATTATGCCTATAGCGCAGAAATATTCTGTCGCTCCGCAGAAATTGGTTTCTACAGAACCGTTTTTTGAGGTCTATAAAAAAGTAAAAACCATAGAATCCGAGTTTGATGAAAAAATCCGCAACAATGAAATAAACACTGTGGAAGAATACCGGAAGTGGGATAAATTGAAAGAATCCCAACTAAAACGAATTTTTATCGAATATCCGCAAGTTTATCACGACGTATTAAATTATACCGTTTTTGAGAAAGAGTTTAATCAGGATTTCGATAAAATCGAAGCTAAAGAACATTCGTATATCATGATCAACAGTTATGCCGGCAAGCTGGGCAAAATAATCGAGCCCGTATTAAAACCGCTGGGATTCGACTGGAGAATCGGAATTGCCCTGATAACGGGGTTTGCCGCGAAGGAATTGGTAGTTAGCACATTATCGACCATATTGAGCGTATCCAAAACTGCGGGAGATAACCATGATTTAAAAAACGCCATACGAAGCGATCCTGTTTTTAATCCTCTGACCGCTTATGCTCTTATGGTTTTTATTCTTATATATATTCCCTGCATGGCGTCTATGATAACGGTATGGAAGGAAACCGGTTCGGCGGGTTTGACCTGGTTTATGATCCTGTACACATCTTCCCTTGCCTGGATTATTACTTTCATAGTTTATCAGGGCGGATTGCTTTTGGGGCTCGGCGGATAAAATTTACCATACCTTTTTTATCTTTCATCGTCCATCGTAAATTAATTACCGCAAATTAAATTAATTCTCAATAAATCCGATAATTTTTATGTACGAATGTGTCTAGATTAATCTGCTCGCGGCCTAATTTTCTTCTGCCGTTCAGGGGATCAGGTTAATTGCCCTAAATTCAAAATTTAAGGGATTAGTGATGAATAAAGTATCGGTAGTTTTTATAATCGCCTGCGTTTTCTGTGTGATTTTAGGTTGCGTTTCAAGCTCAATGAAAAGATATGGCAACCGGACATTTTTGTGGGTTTGTTATTACGCGGGATTTGAAAACTTTAAACTGTCTCCTGATATTAGCCTTGCGATTTTAGATCCGGATAATGTTGCGAATCCACACGATATAAAAGGCAAAAATACTCTGGTTGTCGGTTATCTGAGCATAGGCGAAGCGGAAGATTTCCGATGGTACTGGAAAGATATCGCCGGCAAGGATTTTGTGCTCGAACCTAATCCAGATTGGGAAGGAGACTATTATATTGATCCGCGATCATCGGGTTGGAGGAATTTTGTTATTCGTAAAATTATACCGGATATACTGGCAAAAGGGTATGACGGATTATTCCTCGACACGATAGATACGGGAGAATTCCTTGAATGGAAAGACCCGCAGAAATACGCAGGTTCTAAAGATGCGATGGTGGAATTAATCCGCCAGATCAGGATAAATTACCCTGATATAATCATTATTTCCAACAACGGTTTTCCGATTCTTGAAAAAATTGCTAAATACATCAACTATGCATTGGTTGAGGATCTATATACAAGTTATGATTTTGATAAAAAGATTTATCTCGATCAGGATATTGAAATAACGAATCAAAGAATAAAAAGTCTCAAGCGAATATCTTATGACTTCAATATCCCCATACTTACTCTTGATTACTGCGAGCAGTCAAATTCCGGCAAAATAGCTGAAATCTCATCGAAAAGCGTAGTTTGCGGATTCTATCCATACGTAACCGATATAAGCCTTCAGAACATTTCGGATCATTTTAAGGAACCTGTCTATGGCAAGATACATAATTAATCCGGTATTAATAATAATTTCAATTATTGTGTTTATTATAAGTGCAGACGCAAATGAACCCGGTACTTATTTGATAAACCGCAGGATTCTTGCTCTGTATGATTCAGCTGAAGAGAAAAATCCAAAAAAGACGCTCATTCATGAGAATGCCGAAGTAATTCTTAACCATCTCGGTTATATCGTCGATTACGCCGATGTCCGGTCCGGTTTGCCGGATAGTTCCGAAATGCGGAATTACCGGGCGGTAATCACTTGGTTTCAGGATAATATACTCAATGAGCCGGAAAAATACTGTATGTGGCTTATAAATCAGATTAAACACGGCAAAAAGATAATCATTCTGGATCAATTCGGCGCTTTTGAAGATGAGTTGAGAACTCCTGTTGATAACGGTTTGATAGAATCCGTATTCGCTGAATTCGGAGTGCAATATATGGGTAACGAAACAGAAAACCCCTTGCTTATAGAAACTGTTTTCAAAGATGAAAAAATGGTTGAATTTGAGCGTAAACTTTATATGGAAACCAATTATTTCGCACAAGTGCGCCAGATTGACCCATCGCTAAAAGTGTATTTGAAACTAAAACGCATAGATATCCCTGACAGTGACTCCTGTGCAGTATTTTCATCAAAAGCCGGAGCTATGGCATTGCCGGGCTACGCGCGTTATTACAATGAAACAAATTATAAGAAACAGTGGCGGATAAATCCGTTTTTATTTTTCGGGGAAATTCTGCGCGAAGAGTATCCATTCCCCGTGCCGGATACTACAACTTATTTCGGAAGGAGAATACTTTTTACGCATATTGACGGCGACGCGTTTATAAGCGGTTCTCAGATAGATAGCACCAAATTGTGCGGCGAGATAATCATTGACCGTATTTTCAAAAAATACGTTATTCCTACTTCCGCTTCGATAATTGCTGGAGAAATAATCACGGGAAGCGAGTTGCCATGGATTAAAGGGCGAAAAGACCTTAACTCGATTGTCAGGTCAATGTATGAAATACCTTACATCGAACCCGTTTCACATGGGTATACTCATCCGCTTGATTGGAGCAGGAATATTACCGCGATAATCATTCCTCCGTATTCGGATAAAATAGATGCATCCAATTATGACGTGCTTGAAGAAAGCGCTTATGAGAGTTTAAGCATGAATATGGGGTATATAAATGTATCCGAATCGGAGATGATTTATAAAGAGGTTGTCGAATCCATAAAGTATATCAACACCAATTTCCTTACCGGTAACGGTAAAAAAGCAAATATGATTTTCTGGACAGGGAACTGTTCGCCTCCCGCCAGCGCGCTTGAATTATGCCGGAAAAATAATATAAAAAACATTAACGGAGGCGATTCCATATTCGATTCTGAAAACAATTCATATATCTATCTTTCTCCGATAGGTAAATCGTCATCTGCAGGAATCCAGTTTTATACTGGCGCGTGCAATGAAAACATTTATACAAATTTATGGAGCGGCCCCTATTACGGCTATAAAAACGTAATAGAGACTTTTCAGCGGACGGAATCGCCTGTGCGCATAAAACCGGCTAACATCTACTATCATTTTTATTCCGGCGAACGGTTGGCGTCTCTTTCCGCTCTTGAACAGGTTTATGATTTCACGCAATCCAACGGATATTTCCCTATCTATACCTCAAAATACATAGATATTGCGGGCGACTGGTTTGAAACGCAGATATACTGTGCCGGTGAAAATAAGTATTTGATAAAAAATAAGGGTTATCTGCGAACCGTTCGATTCGATAACTGCCATCTATATCCTGATTTGCGCAATTCAAAAGGCGTTATCGGGTTTATACATTATCAAGGGTCGCTTTATATTTCTCTCGATGGTTGCGGTGAAAACGAGATCCAGCTTACCGATACGCCTCCCGACTCAATTTATCTTCGGGAATCAACTTGTGAGCTGAACAACATAAGTATTTCCAAAGGAAATATTGAATGCTTCGTTTCAGGGTTTGGAAAAGCGGTGTTTATATTTTCGAATTTAACTTCTAACAGTAAATATGCTGTTGAATTTAATAATAGTTTGCATAAAACCGAAACCGATTCCAAAGGCGTCCTTAAGTTTCAATTACCCGAAGAACCGGCTGTAAAAGACGGTATGCTACTAAAAATTTATTTGATAGAGCAGGATATATGAAAATTGAACTGTGGAAAATTTTATCTTTTTTCTCGATAATACTGTTAATTGCGTACCGTATTTATCCGTCAAATCTGGAAATGGCAGATTTATTTGAGAAAAGCAATATGTATACCGACGCTTTGGTGCAGATCAATGCCGCTATCGCTAGGAAAAATGATCTCAATGCCATAACCAGGGGCGCCAAGATTCACGAATATTTAGGCAACATTGATGAATCGATAAAATTTTACAACAATATACTTTTAGCTAAACCTCTTGATATGGATGCCCACACCAATCTTTTGCGAATATATCAGTGGACTCGTCAGCCGGATGAAGTTATGTATGAATACCAGCGTTTTTTGGCCAGGCTTGAAAACGAAGAACACCCCGATTTTTCCCAAGTACAGTATAAAAAAGAAATTTACGTAAACTTGAAAAATATATACTCAAATAGGGGGGACTGGACTAATTTTATCAAAATTTCCGAAAAACTGCTGAAAGTTGAGCCTGATAATCCTTTGCATTATACTGAACTGATAGACGTTTATTTAGCGAAAAAAGACATTAACAAGATAATCAGTCTAATAAAATCGGGATTAGCTAAATTTCCCGATAACGTTCAGATACTTGAGAAGTCGGCATTCATATCTTTTCTCACTAAAAGATATGATATCAGTCTGAAAAATTGTAAAAAACTCGTTCAGCTTGCGCCCGGTAGCAAACAACATTGGATCAATTTGATAAATGTGGTTTGCGCTTCAGATAATAAAAGCGAAGTTAAGGTTGTTTTATCAAACGTCATTGCAAAATTCGGCCTGGAGCAGGATCTTTTAATACCTGTAGCCGGTTATTTGATTTCCCGCAATGAATATATACCCGCTGTAAACATTTACAGAAAACTATCTGAAAAATATCCTGAAAATACCCAGTTGCTAAAAGATCTCGCCGGTATTTATGAAATGCAAAAGAATTATGTTTCGTCGCTTGATTTGTATTTAAGGCTGAAAAAAATGCATCCTGATAACACAGGCATAGATAAAAAGATTATAGAATTGTATTTTGCTTCAAATGACGCTGAAAAAGCCGAGGCGGCTATAAAAAAACTTCTTGATAAAGATCCCGGCGATAAACATATGCTTGTTATGCTTGCGCAGGTTTATGAAACAAGCAACAGGCCGGAGAAAGCGGCGCAAATTTACGAAAAACTCGCTGGCGCCGACCCGGGTAATCTGGTTCTAATGGAGAAAGCGGCAGTTTGTTTTATGTGGACTCAGAATTACAAAAAAGCTTTGGTTTATCTTGAAAAACTTACTGCGGTTTATCCCGATAAACTCAAATTCAAGGAAAGCCTGTTTTATGCCTATGCAAATACCGGCCGATTCGATAAAGCAGTATCCATAGGCAAACAACTGATCGATTCATCCTCGCCCAACGAAAAATATAAACTTGAACTTTCGCATATATACCTTCAGGATAAAAGGTTTGATCTCGCGTATCCGTTATTGAAAGATGTTATGGCAACTGATCCGGGCAGTACGGAAATTCTTGAATCTTACGCATGGTGTTGTGAATCCGCAGGAAAAAAATCCGAAGCGATAGAAACGTATGAGAAACTTTTTGCCGCAAAAGAGCCTAAAGAGGAGTGGGTACTCTCTCTTGCCGGCCTGTATATGGATACCGGCAATACCGTAAAAGCCATACAGTTATTTGACAATTATTTGTCAAAGTTCCCAAAAAATTTCAGGCTTAAACAGATGCTTGCCGATGCTCTTGTGGAAACAAAACAGTACAATCAGGCAATAGAATTGCTCGATAATATGCTCAAGGACGTACCGCATACGGAAAAAGATAAAATATTGTTTAAAATCAGTTCAATCCTGCTTGCGAGAAACGAATTTAAAAAAGCCGAAACTTTATTTGTTCAGTTGTATAAAAATAATCCATCCGATTCGGAAGTGATAAAATATCTTGCTGAAATCTACTGGGCATTGAATAATTACAGCGAATCGATCCGTTTTTACAACCTGTTTTTAAAGATTTATCCTAAAGATTACAATACTCATTACATTTTGAGTTCTTTATATGAGCTTACAGGCGACAAATCCGCATCCCGTTATCATGCGGGAATTGCTCTTGAGAATTTAACAGAAATACCGCAGGATAATTCCCTTGAGAAAATTTATGCTCGTATTTATCAGAAGTTGAGCAACTTATCACAGGCTATGGCGCATTACAAAAAAGCGGTAGAAAATGACCCTAAAGATATAGATTTATTCCGCGATTACATCAGTTTCCTTTCCTCATGCGGATTTCATAATATGGTTATAGAAAAAATAGAGTCGGCGCAACCAGAATTTAAACAAGACCAGTATCTCCAGCGTTATCTTGCCAATGCATACACTCAATGCGCGGATTATGACAAAGCGGTTATGGTTTTTTCACAGCTTCTCGAGAATAACCCATCGGATGCGGATCTTAAAGCTGATCTGGCGTTTGTGTTCCAGAAAAAAGGAAGGTGGGACAAATCGCTTTTATTGTACGATGAGATTTTAAAATCAAAAGACGCTTTCTGGGAACGGTATAAAGAGATAAAGAAAGAAACTGAAAACCTTAAAAAAACATACGGGTTCAATATAAAAACCGGATATCTGCTGATAGATGAAATTAAAAAAGATACGCAGGTTATATATTCGCAGTCGCAGGTTTATCTTTTGCATAACCTTCTTGCCAGAGCGGGATTTTCGAGGTATTTCTTCCATGACTCAAATCCCTCTGCGCTTGGCAATGTCAACGAAACCATATCCGAATCCAGTGTTGAGTTTGAGTATTTTCTCAACCAATGTCTCAGCGTCAATGCCGGGCCTTTGATGATCAATCACGGTAAAAAAGATATATACACATTCAATCTTGGGTTAACCTATAATAACTACAAAGATTATATGTTCAAAATAAACTATGTATGGAACGATAAAGAGATTGATCCGCGCAACTCGATCCTGCTTGGGGGCAGAACAGACCATCTTGATCTTCAGATGAACTGGGATATCAATCCCGCGATAAAGCTTGTGGCTGAAGGTATTCACAGTAATCATAAATTCGCGGAGTCTGCCCGCAGATACGGCCTTCCCACAGACGGCGGGTATTCCAATCAGTTTGTTGCCGGAGCGGATTTAAATCTGTATCATGATCCCAGAATAGCCATAACCTACCGTTATTTCTGGAAAGACAACAAAATCGAACCGGAAATAAACGAACTTATCCCCTACAAATCAAAAATACGATCCCATCAGTTCGGAATTTTGTACGACCACATTGTCTGCGAAAAAATATCAATTTATGGCACGGCATTTGTTGGTACTGATGACGAACGGGATATGTTCCTGAAAAACATGGGTATGTACGGACTCCAGACAGGTGTAAGAATTAACCTGACCGACAATTTTGAAATCGGTGGAATGTATCAATTCAATTATGAAAACGGATTAACGTCGGGACCGGGCAGAATAAACTATCTAAATATTTACAGCACAATTTATTTCTAAAAATAGCGTTGTTCGGAGGGTTGAATGTTGAGCAATATCATATTCAGGAATATTGTATTTTTTTACATCATTTTTGTGTTTTTTTTATACAACGGATGCGATCATACACGCCAATTTGCCCGTACTCCGGTTAGTGGTGAAGAAATCCGCACGGTAGCGATACTTCCGTTCGGCAACTTTAGCGATCATCCTTATGCGGGCGAGATATTAACGCATCTTTTTTATACGCAATTATATTCCGAGAAAAAATTCCGCATAGTTGACTTAAACACTTTAAAAACAAAACTTAACATAAAACCTCAAACCGATATAAACGACTACCTCTGCCAACATACCGTAAAAGAAACAGCGCAAATTCTTGGAGCGGATGCGATTATTGCGGCAAACGTAACCGAGTTCAAATACAAAGAAGATATCCGCAAAAAACCTGTTGTAGGAATTGACCTGAAACTTATTGCGGCGAAAACATCCGATGTGTTATGGGCGGGCAGTTATACGCGGGAAGAACTTAGTTTCATGTTTTATCAGGGGTCGCTGAATTCGGTTTCGCAAAAAGTATGTGCAAATATAGCGCGTGAACTTGTAAAGAGTGTGAGATGAGAAAAACCATTATTATTATAGATACCGACAAAAATATGGCGGATTTGATCAAATCCACTCTTGAGTTTCAGGATTTCAATGTTGTTATCCCGAAAAATCCGGCCGATATAAAGCATGTTTTGAAATCGAAAAACATAGATCTTGTTATTGCCGATATTATGATCGATAAGATAAATATGCTCAAACTCGCTAAATCCATGCGCAAACAGTGTCCTGTTATAATGACAGGCATAAAAGACCTGTTAAGCGAAGAACGAAGATTGCTTTTTTGCGAAAATATACCGTTTCTGCAAAAACCCATATCCCCAAACATGCTTTTTGAAAAGGTGAGAGAAATGGTTTCATGAATGTATCAAAAAAAACAATTACTATAGAAGCAATAGCGGGCATTGTTTTGTTAGCTCTGGCAAATTATCTTGGCTGGAAAGGCAATGCTGGTTTTTATGGAATTAACCCGCATCCGTATTTTATCGTAATACTTCTTATGGCAACCCGTTATGGATCGTATGCGGGATTTTTCTCTGCATCCGTTTCGTCTTTGGCGCTTGCGGGATTTATGTATTTTTCTCATAAACCTGTTCTAAACGATTATTTTTTTGTGCATACGAGCATACTGTTTTTTATCGTCGGGTGGGTTACCGGAGAGATCAGCCAGATAAGCATAAACAAAATCAACAATATGCTCGGCGAACTCAAAAGAGAAAAACTAAGGGCGGAAAAACTTGATGAGGAAAATAATCTTATAAAAAAAGTGAATAAGGAAATGGAACGCAGGATTCTCGATGACGTATCAACTTTCGCGAATCTATATGAAACCAGCAAACAGCTTCAGTCTTTCGATTTGGAATCCATTTATCATTCAATTCTGAATTTATTGAATCAATATCTCGAAGCACAGGATTGCGCGCTTTACCTGCTTGAAAACGATACTCTTGTTCTGAAAGAATCAATATGTCCAACAAAAAAACCGGTAGAAAAAATACAGATATACTTCAATGAAGGCATTATAGCTCGCTCTGTCAGGGATAAACGCGTATACAGCGTAAGAGATGTTCTCCAGAGAAACAGGGGGTATCTTCTTCATAGCGAAGAACCTCTTATGGCGGCGCCTTTGGTAAAAACTAATGGCGAAATAATCGGCGCGATTACAATAGAAAAAATGCCGTTTTTCAATATTACCGGATCGGCGGTTAAGATTTTCGCTCTGTTAGCCGACTGGGTATCGGCGGATATAGAAAGCGCTCTTTATTTCCATGAGGTAAAAAAGAAAAATATTCTTGACGAAGTACTAAACGTCTATACTTACGATTATTTTTGCCATAGGCTGGACCAGGAATTTTACCGTGCGAAACGATATATGATGCCATTATCGGTAGTATTACTGTCAATACAATCTCTCGATGTAATGCCTGTCGCAAAAAGTATCAACATGCTCAAATTTGTTGCCGGTACGCTGAATAATGCCCTGAGACTTCTCGATATAGTAACCAGATATAGCGGACAAATCCATTTTGGGATTATATTAACTTCCACAAACGAAGAGCAGGCAAAACTTGCTATCAATAGAATAATCGCTGTCTTTAAGAATCTTGGAATCGATACTATAAACGATGGAAAACCGCTTGAACTGATATATTCAACCGGTTCTTATTCTACTACTATGGAAACCAAAGAGGATCTGCTTAAACAAATTGAGGATAACCTTGAAAAATGCCCTGGAAAAAGCCTACAGCATGTCTGATATTATTTAGTTTATGTATTGCTTTGTCTGCTGTAATCCATGCGTTTACAGCTACTTCGGTGATCGGTATAATCAAAAATCAACCTTTAAAGCTGATAGTAGCCTCATATATAGCGGGTCTTTTATTAAATTCAGCCGCTTATATTTTTGTTACCCGAAAATACAGGGCACTGTTTTTTCATATCTCGTGGATGTTATGCGGTGTATTTCCTTTTCTGGGTAACATATCTACTTTTGTTCTGTTTATAATAAAAATTGTTTCCGAACCAAAAAATATGGACGAATTTGAATCGGATGAATTATCTCTTGATGATGAAATTGTGCATGTTGACGAAACCCTGCCTGCGATAAGCGGACAGGAATTTTTGCGCGAACTTCTTGATATTGAATCGTTTTCCGACATACTTTTAGGCTCGAATTCCGATATGAAAAGGAGCGTAATAGAAAAACTTGCCCAGAAAGATAACCGTGAAGCAGTAAAACTCCTTAAACAGACTCTAAAAGATACCGATCCTGAAATCAGGTTTCACGCTTCGTGCGGATTAAAGAAAATAGACGAAAATTTTCAACGGCGGATTCTGACTTTAAAAGATGAGATTCTTCTTAATCCGAAATCTTTTAATCTATACCTTAGTTTGGGACAGGAATATTTCAAGTTTTCCAGATCCGGCCTTGCGGATCAGACCACAACCGATTTTTATCTAAACCAGGCGTGGTTGGCGCTGGAGGCCGCTTTGGGAATAGACGGTAATAACTTAACCGCTCTTCTTGAGGCGGGCAAAATCAAAATAGAGCTGGGTGATTATGAAGAAGCCGTAAAGTATCTGGATAAGGCGTTGCAGGCGGATCCCTCAAACTGGCAGATAAGAATATGGCGGTGCGAGGCTAATTTCCATAGGGGTAATATAAATATGGTTAAAGATGACTGCAAATTTATCGAATCAATTAAACAACCCTGGGATTCTGTTAGAAATATAACCAATTACTGGCTGGCTTATGAAAACTGAATACTATGACTATATAACTACACTGTTGGCAAGCCCCGATGCATCAGTTAAATTCACTGCGTTTTCGGAACTGATTAAAAATAAATCGGCAGAAGCTGAAAAATATCTCCATTCCATAATTTACGGCGACGACAGAATAAACAAGATATGGTTTTCCAGATATATATCCAAATACATGAGATCAAAATACGGGCTTGAGATTCTTTCTCTTTTTATGACAGATACCAACGAACATTTGCGAACAGAAGCCACAGAAGCGTTTTCAAGTATAGAATGCGCGGGAAAAAAAGAGACGCTTCTTAAAATGATAGAATCAGATAACGATTATACAATAGATTATGCCATAGAAGAAGCTGGGAAACGAAGATTATTTGCGGCTGTGCAATATCTTGAAGCCATTTACTCAAAATCGGACTGCAAACGAAAACTTAAAATTCTCAAGGTGTTTCAGCAGATACGCAAAAAAAGCTGTGTTCGCGCTATAATACGCGATCTTAACACTGAAGACGAAATACTTTTATTTGAAATAATCCATTCGCTGGGAATTTTTCATAAGTGTTTGACATGGCACAAACTAACAAGATTTATGGAACATCAGTCGCCGGCAATTAGGAAAGTGGCGATTTGGTTTTTAAACCATTATAAATCAAATTTTATCAGGGATAAACTTATCAGGCGTTATTTTCAGGAAGAAGATGCGTCGGTGAGAAACGAAATTATCGAAGGATTAGCTGGATACAACGATTTTAAAATTGTCTCTATTTTAGTCGAGAGCGCCGCGTTTAACGAAGATTACAACATAAGAATACTTGCCGATTCCGCCATAGACCGGTTTCCCGGAAAAATGGTATTCAAAATGATAAAGAAATTCAGAAATCACAAGAATGACCGGCTCAGATCCATAGCCATGCTTAAAGCGGGCTCTTTCCCGTCGTCCAGAATTTTGGGCTGGCTGGCAGATGCCCTGCAAAACGATCCGAGCGATCACGTAAGAGCTTGTGCGGCAGAATCGTTAGGTGCGATGAAAATTAAGAAAGCTTCCCATTACCTTGAACATGCTTTTTTATTGGATAAATCTCAAGTTGTAGCTTATACATCCCTTTTGTCGTTAACCAAATTGTGGGACAATAGCGATCTGAATAAAATAATAGCTATTCTTGAGTTTCCCGAAGAGACTCATACTCAGGCGCATATCATATCGCTGAGGTTTCTTCAGAAACGGTTGATGAGAGAAAACTGGGAAATATCATGCGAACTGCGCGACCGGATTTTATTCAGGCTGTACTCAGATAATCTTGAGATACGCTATCTCAGTATTGACATATTAAGGATTCTGAAAGAAAAAAGAGCTCTTGTACCCCTTGTTGAGCTATATCTGCGTACGAAAAACAAAGACGAAGATATTATTATCCTTAAAGCTGTAAACGATATAATATATGATGACCCGATTTATTTTCTCGGTTTCATAATAAACACAAGAAAGAAAAAAACGCTTTTCTGTAAAATGCTTAAAATCCTTGAGAAAGTTGATTTTTCACCTGAATACGATTATGAAATTATTTTGCAAATTACAGGCATGTTTTTAAGGGAAAAGTCCGAAGCTATTAAAAAAAATATAGTATCCACGTTGCTTACCATATTTGAGAAAAAATACCGCAATATACCCGAGCTTGCCGATCAGTCTAACGAACACTGGATACGCATTATACTTGAATGCTCGAAATATTCGGATCAGGAAAAACTTATTGTTTTTGGGCCGGATATTTTCCTCAAAAACATTTTTAATGAAGATCAGCATGTTCAGAAGATATCAATCCGTGTTTTGTCGTTGCTAAAAGATGAACGGGCAATTATACCGCTGACAAAAATCGCTTTGCGCCATCGTGATCTCGAAGTAAAAGAAATGGCTAAATTGGCTTTGAGACTAATTCTAAACGAGGATAATGCCGCATGAGTAGGAAAAGCGATGTATGTTTGATTTTGGAAGGGACCTATCCTTACATTCACGGCGGAGTATCAAGCTGGGTGCATCAGCTTATCTGTGCTCTAAAAGATATACGGTTTTCGCTTATGATAATTTTACCTAACCGTGAATATATCAAAGAGATGAAATATAAAATACCGGAAAACGTAGTTGATATCAGGCAGGTTTTTATCCATGACCATGAAATTGAAGCGAAAAAATATAAAAAACCGAATAAAAATGCCGCGTATTCTGAGCTTGAAGAGTTTATCATCAATGCCGCAAATGGAGACATTGACAAATTCGATGGGATATATCATTATCTGCTCAAAGAAAATAACACTATAAATCTTTATGACCTTTTGTTTTCAAAATACGGCTGGAATCTGATCACGAATATCTATAAGCATTTCAAACTCAATATTTCGTTTATAGATTATTTCTGGACCTACAGGTTTACAGTTCTTCCGCTGGTACAGGTTATGCAGGCGCAAGTTCCCGAGTCGGCAATATACCACTGCATATCCACCGGTTACGCCGGATTGCTTGGGGCGGTAGCCAAACTTCGCCGAAACGGCGCCTTGCTTTTAACCGAACACGGCATATATACAAAAGAGCGCAAAATAGAAATAGCTCAGGCTTCATGGATTTATGACGAGAAAACAAAAGAAGCGCGTCCCCAGAAAACCATGAGTTTCTTCAAACAATGGTGGATTACCACCTTCAGCCTGATGGCAAAAATATGTTATCGACATTGCAGTGAGATAATTACTCTTTTTGAGGAAAACCAGAAACTGCAAATAGCCTGCGGTGCTATGCCGTCAAAACTGTCGATTATTCCCAACGGAATAGACCTGAAAGGTTTTTCTCCAATGGTAAGAACCATACAATCGAACCGGACAAAATTTATAATCGGGTTTGTGGGAAGAGTTGTTCCTATTAAAGATGTAAAAACATTTATCAAAGCATGCAAAATCGTAACGCAGTATCTTCCCGATATAGAAATTCTCATTATGGGGCCTACGGATGAAGAGGAAACATATTACCATGAATGCGTGCTTTTGAGAGATATGCTTGACCTGAAAGATAAAATGACATTCACCGGCCCCGTGAATGTTAAGGAATATTACAAAAAAATCGATCTGATTGTGCTGACCAGCGAAAGCGAGGCGCAGCCTCTGGTTATTCTTGAGGCAAACGCAATGGGTGTGCCTGTGGTCGCTTCGGATGTAGGCGCGTGCAGGGAACTGCTCAACGGAAGGCTCCCTTCGGATAAAGCTTTGGGAGCAAGCGGGCTGGTTACCGGTGTGGGAAGCCCTGATGAAACGGCAAAAGCGATTATGGAAATACTCGGTTCGCCCGACAAATATAATGCCATGAGCATATCCGGAATAAAAAGGGTAACCGAACTTTATAACCAGAACGATCTTTTTGCCAAATATTTAAATCTTTACGAAAAATACCTTTATTAAGGAAACACTGATGGCGGGAATCGGATTCAGGCTACAGAAACTTTTGAAAGAAGATACATACACCGGTTTGATGAAAGGCTATCTTTATTCTGCCATAATATCATCTGGCCCTATGCTTGTTTCAATAATCTGTATCGGTGTTCTCGGATTTCTGAGTTTTCCGGTACTCAATACCAGAGATTATCTGCTTTTTCGCACCACAATAATCTATATTTTCTCGTTTTCAATAATTTTTACAGGCGTTTTTCAAATGATTACTACCAGATATGTTGCTGACAGGCTTTATATGAAAGAGCCCAACAGCCTGATCCCGTGCTTTATGGCACTAAACATTATAACCGTCATTAACCAGACGGTAATAGGCGCGCTATTTTTTTATCATGTTGATAAGAATTTCAACTATGTTGCCCTGAGTACATCGCTGTACGTTATAATCAGCTGGCTATGGAATACAATGATATTCATAAGCGCTACAAAAAATTACAATACTATTGTCATAGGTTTTGTCATAGGAAGCATACTTAGCGTAATAGGCGGGCATTGGGCGGGTTCACATTACGGTTTGGCAGGATATATAGCCGGTTTTTCGGCTGGGCAGTTTGTTATTGTGGTGTTTTTGATGGCAAATTTTTTCAGGGAATTTGATTTTTTCAAATCAATAGATTTCAATTTTTTAAATTATTTTATCGAATACCCTGACTTGTGTTTTGCCGGATTAATTATAAATTTGTCGGTTTGGGCGGATAAATTTATCTTCTGGGTATCTCCTTACGGGGTAAACGTTCAGGGTTTGTTTTATACGTTTCCGGTATATGACAGCGCTTTTTTTCTCGCTTATCTGTCTATTATACCGGCGCTGTCTATTTTTCTGGTAAGGGTAGAGACAAGTTTTTACAAAAAATACCGCAGTTTTTATCAGATGGTTACCGGTAAGGCTTCACTATATATGATAGAATCGGCTAAAGACGATATTATCAGGGATCTGAAAACAAGCATGATGATCCTGATAAAAATACAAGGCACCATTACCGTTGTACTCATTGCGGGAGCGGTAAAATTTATACAGATAGCCAAGCTCCAGTGGATTCAGCTGATAATATTTAAAATAGGAACTTTATCGGCGTTTGTGCTGATATTTTTTCAGCTGATGGTAATTATCATGTTTTATTTCGAGTTCAGGAAAGAAGCATTATTCCTGACGCTTCTTTTTCTTGTTACAAACATTACCGCTACTCTTGTAACGTTGAAATTTGGGTTTGCTTCGTTCGGCTACGGTTTTTTCGCCGCGGGGTTTGTGAGTTTGTTTTGCGGCTATTTTGTCCTGAACTATAAATTATCTAATCTTGAATACCTGACATTCGCGTCTCAGCCGATACTGAAAATCAAAGCTTAACGCAACCTCAAAAAAAAATATTCCGCACTATTGAAAAATTCAGGAAATTTTCCGTTATGCCGATATTTATAAAGTAAAATAATTTTTATCCGCAAGCCGATGGGAGGGAGATTCATCAAAAGATGAAATCGGATATCATTTTAGACATTCTTCAGGCTATAGAAAAAATCGACCGGAACCAAGCTCAGCAGGCTGTCAGTTTCAGTCAGAAATCCGGCAAATCCATACGCGAATCTCTTGTCGAACTCGGTATGGCTGAACCTGTCGAAATAGCCAAAGCTCTGGCGTATCAGTTTGGCATGGAATTTATCCAATTGAACAAAACCGTCATTACTCCTGAAATAATTAATCTTGTTCCCCGCGAACTGGCTTATAAATATCATGTCCTACCCGTAAAATACGAGAACTATATGCTTACTGTAGCTATATCCGATCCTCTGGCTTTGGATATTCTCGAAAGTCTACGGTTTGAACTCGGACACGAGATTGAGGGGATTGTTGCTTTTGAGGAAGATATCTTAAATGCGCTGGAAAAATATTACGGCGCACAGGAAGAGAAAATAGATATGCTTCTCAAAGATATGCAGGATGAAAACATTACCATATCTTCCGAAGATACTGTTGAACGTACTCAGAACGAAGGCGAGAATGAGGATGATGCTCCTGTAATCAAAATGGTCAACCTTATTATCAGCGAAGCGTTCCGCAAAAGAGCCAGTGATATCCATATAGAACCTATGGAGCGGACATTCCGAATAAGATACAGGATAGACGGAGTTCTCCATGAAATACCAAGCCCGCCTAAACGCCTTCAGGGATCGGTTATATCGCGCATAAAAATTATGTCTAACCTTGACATGGCGGAAAAACGGCTTCCGCAAGACGGCAGAATCAAAGTCAAAATCGGCAAAAATAAAACTATCGACCTTCGTGTTTCTACTCTTCCCGCCAGCCATGGCGAAAGCGTAGTAATGCGTATTCTTGATAAAGGCGGGTTGAATCTCGGTCTTGGAGAGTTAGGTTTTTTTTCCGACGACGAAAAAATTATCAATTCATCTATCACTCAGCCCAATGGAATTATACTCATTACCGGCCCTACAGGATCAGGCAAAACAACGACTTTGTATTCATGTCTGAATACCCTTAACAAACCGGACAAAAAAATTATTACCGTTGAGGATCCTATCGAATATCAGCTACAGGGAATAAATCAGGTGCAGATCAGGTCGGATATCGGGCTTACATTTGCCAAAGTGCTCCGTTCATGTTTGCGCCAGGCGCCCAACATTATAATGGTCGGCGAAATCCGCGATCTGGAAACTGCGGAAATCGCTATTAATGCTTCGCTTACAGGGCACCTTGTTTTCAGCACGCTTCATACAAATGACGCTCCCGGAGCGGTAACGCGCCTTATAGATCAGGGAGTAAAACCGTTTCTCGTCGCTTCTGCAGTACGATGTATACTCGCCCAGAGGCTTGTAAGGTGTATTTGCACAAACTGTAAAGAATCGTACAAACCGTCCGCCAAAGAATTGCAGATACTGAAAATACCGCTAGATCAGGCTGATAATGTTGTGTTTTACAGGGGAGCGGGCTGTACCAACTGCTCAAATACGGGATACAAAGGGCGAAAAGGCATTTTTGAAATACTTACCATGCACGATGAAATTCAGCAAATGATTTACGGCAAATGTTCAAGTTCCGCTATTCGTTCGAGAGCGCGCGAACTCGGAATGCGGACACTGCGCGAAGACGGAATAAGAAAAGTACTTAGCGGAATGACTACATTTTCCGAAGTTTTAAGAATAACTCAGGGTTATGACGATTAAAATATTGCCGGAGGTAAACTTATGGAAATACAGGAACTGCTCGAGATAGCTATTGAAGAGGATGCGTCGGATATTCACCTTACCGTGGGCAAACCTCCTACTCTCCGTATTAACGGAAACCTTATCAGTCTCGATACAAACGTTCTTGAACCCGACGATACAAAAAACTATATAAAAAGTATTACATCGGAAGCGCACCAGCAACTGCTTCAGGAACAGGGAGGCACGGATTTCGGGTTTGCGTACGGCGATCTTGCGAGATTCAGGGTAAGCGTATTCAAGCAAAAAGGATTTTATGGTCTTGTACTTCGCCTTATTCCTTCAAGAATCCGGACACTTCAGGAAATAGGTATTCCCACAATGCTCAAAGACCATCTTTTTAAACCGAGAGGCCTTATACTCGTGACCGGTCCTACAGGGTCAGGTAAAACCTCTACGCTTGCCGCTATGTTGGATTTAATCAATAGGGAAAGCGACGCGCATATTTTGACAATCGAGGACCCTATAGAATATTTTCATACACATAAAAAAGGTATTGTCAACCAGCGTGAAGTTGGAGTAGACGTGCTGACGTTTGCCGAGGCGATAAAAAGAGGATTACGGCAGGATCCGGATGTCATACTTGTCGGCGAAATGCGTGATCTGGAAACCATGGAAGCCGCAATCACCGCTGCAGAAACAGGGCACCTTGTTTTTGCCACCCTCCATACAACAGGTGCATCTCAGACAATCGACCGTATAATCGATGCGTTTCCGACAAATCAGCAGGAACAAATACGCAGCCAGTTATCGCTGTGTATAGAATTGATCATCTCCCAACAACTGATCCCCTTAGCCACAGGCAAAGGCAGGATTGCCGCGTTTGAGATACTTGTTTCCACACCATCGATTCAGAACCTGATCAGAGAAAATAAAACGTACCGTATTACTTCAGACCTTCAGACAGGTGGAAAATATGGAATGCAGACACTTGATGCATGCCTGCTTAGATTATACTCCGAAGGGTTGATTACATACGAAAGCATGATTACCAAATGCAACGATCAGGAATGGCTTTATACTAAACTAAAGTCGTAAGGAGAACATTTAAGGTGAATTTCTCACAGGAACATATACTCGGAAGAATCTTAATCAGCCAGAATGTGATAAGCGAAGAGCAGTTTGCAGAGGCACTTGAAGAGAAACAGCGTTCCGGCAAACTTATATCGCATATTCTTGTCGATTTGGGGTTTGTAAAACAGGAAATTGTACTCGGTACAATTGCAGATCACCTTAACATGGAAGTCGTAAACTTAAATGAACTTGATATACCTCAGCAGATCATCAATAAATTAAGCGCTTCATGGGCAAGAATGTATAGGGTACTGCCAATCGATTTTTTTGATAACGTGCTTACACTCGCCATGGCAGATCCTCTTAACCCGAATATCCTTGATGATCTTAGGTTTATTTTGGACTGTGAAGTAAAAGGTGCCATCAGCAATCCTAAGGATATTGATGCGGCTTTGGATAAATATTATGGTTCTGAAGACGCGGAAAACTCTATCGCTACTCTGATAGATAATTATGAAGAAGGTGAACTTGATCTTGAAACCGCCGGAGAAATGGAACGGTTTGATCTCGCGAATCTGAATGAAATGGTAAACGAAGCGCCTGTAATAAAATTATTGAACCTTGTACTATTACAGGCAATAAAAGATAAAGCCAGCGATATTCATTTTGAGCCTTTTGAGTCCGATTTTAAAATCAGGTATCGGGTTGATGGCACTTTATATGACATGATCCCTCCGCCAAGAAACCTCGCGTTAGCGGTTACTTCTCGTGTTAAGGTTTTATCCAATCTGAATGTTGCGGAAAGAAGGCTTCCTCAGGACGGGAGGATCCAACTCAATGTCGGCGGGAAAAACATAGATTTGCGTGTATCCACTCTCCCGACTGCGTTTGGTGAAAGTGTAGTTATGCGTATACTTGACCGGTCAAACGTGTCTTTGGATTTGAATCAGATAGGATTACCGGAAGAAATCAAAAATAAAGTCATAGAAATCATAGAAAAACCTAACGGCATATTTTGTGTTACCGGCCCTACCGGATCCGGTAAGACAACAACTCTCTACTCGTGCCTGAAATATATAAATAAAGTTGATACGAAAATAATCACAACCGAAGATCCTATCGAATATGATCTTGAAGGTGTCATTCAGGTAGCGATAAGGGAAAGCATAGGCCTAACTTTTGCGAGATGCTTGAGAGCGATTTTGAGGCAGGATCCAGATAAAGTGATGGTTGGAGAAATAAGAGATGTGGAAACCGCTCAAATCGCTATAGAAGCGTCTCTCACGGGGCATCTTGTGCTTAGCACTCTGCACACAAACGATGCGCCGGGCAGTATAACAAGATTGATTGATATGGGGATTGAACCGTTTCTGCTTACATCTTCTCTTGAAGGGATATTGGCTCAAAGGCTTGTGAGAACAATTTGCCCGGAATGCAAAGAAAAATACAAACCTTCTCCGGAAACTTTGTATACGTGGGGGTTATCATTAAACGATATAGAAGGGCATACGTTGTATTACGGCAAAGGATGCAAAAACTGCAACAATTCCGGTTATAAAGGCAGGACAGGTATATACGAACTGCTGATTTTGAACGATTCGCTAAGGGAGCTGATCCTTGAGAAAGCTCCCCAGTCGATGCTTAAGGCAAAAGCGTCGGAGATGGGCATGCAGACATTGCGTGAAAGCGGGCTTATTAAGGCGTTTCAAGGTATAACTACTCTGGAAGAAGTTGTAAGAGAATCATAATAAGGAGTAATAAATATGGCCAAATTCAAATATGTTGCCGTAAATCCGACAGGTAAGGAAGTAACCGGTGTTATTGATTGCGATAACACTACCACAGCCATAGCGAAACTGAGGGAAAACGGACTGTTTCCGACAACGGTTACTCTTGACAAATCGGCTAAATCGGCAAAAAATTCGGCTACGGGTTCTGGCGAAAAAAAATCGTTCCTTTCAATGGAGTTGAAATTATTCGTTCCAAAACGCGTTAAAAGTTCATTGCTTGCATTATTTACACGCCAGTTGGCGACGCTTATCGATGCAGGCCTTCCTCTTTTAAGAAGTCTTAATGTGCTTAAAGAACAGCAAAAACCGGGTTGCCTGAAAAATACCCTTGGCGATGTTACTGTTTCGGTTGAAGGCGGTTCTTCGTTTTCGGAATCGCTGGCAAAATTTCCGAAAATATTCTCAAAACTTTATGTAAACATGATCAAAGCCGGAGAAGCAGGCGGTGTGCTTGAAGTCGTATTGAACAGGCTTGCTGAGTTTGCCGAGAAAAGCGAAAAGCTGAAAAAACGAATCAAATCTGCCATGGTCTATCCGGCGTTCGTTATTACGGTTGCGGTAGGGGTTTTATCGTTTCTTGTAACATTTATCGTTCCGAAATTTGCTGAAATGTTTTACGACCTTAACCTAACTTTACCATGGATGACTTCGTTCTTGATTGAAATCAGCAACCTTTTTAAAAGCAAATGGTATATCCCGATCATCGCAATAATATCTCTGGTTACGTTGATAAAAGTGGTTCGTCGGACGAAGCAGGGTAAATTTTATATCGATAAGATGCTTCTGACGTTTCCGATAATAGGTTCTCTGATCCGTAAAATCGCTATAGCCAGATTTACCAGGACTCTCGGTACATTGATTACGAGCGGCGTGCCGATTTTGCAATCGCTGGTCATAGTTAAAGATACTGCCGGCAACGAAGTTATTTCCCGGGCAGTGGAGCAAGTTCATGATTCTATCCGTGAAGGCGAATCTATCGTCGAACCTCTAAAGACAAGCAAGGTTTTTCCGCCGATGGTGATAAGCATGATAGAAGTCGGCGAGGAAACCGGCGCTTTAGCCGAAATGCTGATCAAAATAGCCGATAATTACGACGAGGACGTAGATGCGGCGGTAGAAGGGTTGACTTCTTTGCTCGAACCGTTTTTGATAGTATTTTTGGCTGTTGTGGTTGGTTTTATTGTTATTGCGATGTTTTTACCCCTTATTTCGTTATTACAGCAGTTATAAGGAGGAAAATAATGCAGGGCAAAAAAAATGGGTTTACATTAATTGAACTATTAACCGCCGTTACTATAATGGTTTTCCTTATGGCGATAGGTATTCCGACGATGATTCATCATTATTCAAAATCGAAAATCCAGAAAGCCAAAGCGCAGATAATCCGTTTAGAATCGGCTATTGAAAACTACAAAAACGATCTGGCGGTATATCCTTCGAATTTAACTGACGGAGAATATTTCGGCAATACAGTTACGGAGAAGAATAAGCGTGCTTCGATTATTCAGGCGTTAAGCGGTTATGATAAAAATAAAACCAGAATTAACGCTTATTGGGACAATTCCCATTGGCATGGGCCCTATTTTGATTTTACGAAAAGCGAAATCGATTCAAGCGGTCAGATGCTTGATCCGTGGAAACAGCCGTATTTATTCGATGCGACGCCTGCAGGAAGGCCTCTTCAAAACGCGGATGCATTTGATATTATCTCCAAAGGCCCGGATAAAGATTGGGATGACAGTAATCCTGCAAGTTCAAAAAATAACGACAATATCGGAAACTGGAGTTCTGATTACATAAACGATTAAAGGAGGCTCATATATATGCGAAAACCCGATCTCGGATTTACATTGCTGGAATTGCTTGCTGTATTGTCGATTATAGCTCTGGTGGCAGGATTTCTTTTCCCAACGATAACGAAGGTCAAGGAAGAAGCGCGCAAAGCTAAAGCCAAAGCGATGATCGAAACTTTGAGTATCGCCATAAACGCTTACCGCACGGATTGGGGTGTCTATGGCCCTACGGAGAACGAGCTTAATAATTCGGGAATACTGTACAATATGCTTACTACAAACAAGAAAAACGGTCCTTACATGGAATTTAAACAAAGGGATCTGATAATTTCGGGTGCTATCAGAAAATTAATCAATCCTTGGGGCACATTATATTCCGTTTATGTGGATACTGATGGAGGGAGCAATTCAACCCCGTCGCATAACCGCAATTCTTTCGACATCTCTTGTACGACACCCGGCGGTATTTCGATAAACAACTGGGAATAACGCCATGAAAAATAAAGAGCGCGGTGTAACTTTAATGGAAATTCTTGTGGCGATCGTGATTATGGTAATAATGGCGGCGCTTTCGCTTCCTACATTATTGAAATTCAGCGAAAGTTTATCTTTAAGGTCTGCATCCACAAGGCTTTCGACAATGCTTAAGTTGGCTCAGCGGTATGCGATAAGCTACAATGCAATATACAGAGTCGATATTTATCCCCAGCAAAATTGGGCGGCAATATATTGCGGTGATACCGGCGGTTCCCTTATTGGCAAGGCATATCATCCGCCTCAGCCGGTTCTTATTGCCACAACTACAATCAACGGTACAAACCCTTCAGATTTAACCGGATTAGGTTCAATCAAATTTCATTCTAAAGGAACGGCAAACCCGTCTTGCTATATTCATCTGGTAAGGACGAATTCGTTTTTTTCAAATACGAAAGATTCGTTTGACGTGCCTGTAAGCGATCCGATCCGTTATTATGTGCCAGGCTACAAATATGATGCTGTACCTGCGGACGAAAAATCGAAATGCCAGACTCTTGAAATCGTGGCGAATACGGGAAGAGTGAACGTATTTAAATACGGTAAAGGCGGGCCATGGGAATGAAAAAGCGCATGAAAATCAAGCGGGATTTACAAAAAGGGTTTACGTTAATTGAAATTACGGCCGCCATAGCAATTCTGGTTATCGGAATATTATCTGTGTTGGCGTTGTATCCGGTGGGGCTGGTATCTTCAAAAAAATCTGAGGATATGTTTATCGCTCAGAATCAAAGCCGACTGTTGCTGTCGGAGCTTAAATCAATGGCTGGTTTAAATCCTCCTTTTGTTGCTTCGGGATCTTTTAAGTATCAGAAGAAATTTCATGACGACATGTATTTTTACATATACCGCGTAGACGATATAAGTGCAAAACCCATACCCGGAGATGCCGCTAATTATCCCGCGGGTTTGTTTTATGCGCGAATCGCCATATACAGGATCGATTGTTTTAAAGGAGGCAGTGCAACCAATCCGGTTATGCCTACCGGAAAAGCGATTGAATCTTACGGTTCATTAATAGCAAAGGAAGATTGACCATGAAAATAAAAAAGACAGGGTTTTCTCTTCTTGAATTACTTGTTGCGGTATGTATTATGACTGTTTTGGTGAGTATGCTGTATACTATTTTCAGCACAACGATGAAAACATGGAGCGCGGGTGACGCCAAAATTGAATCACTCCAAAATGTGAGGATATTTTTTGACAAAATATCGGCCGATCTATCTTCATCTTCGATAAATGCAGAAAAAAATATGAACATGATCGTATTTGCGAATTCTCTTTATTTTGTGTCTAAACAGCTTTATAACAATGGTTCGACGGATATTAACTCATTTCAGGAAACTTGTTATTATCTTGCCAACAGCGGTTCAAACGATACGGATTTCACCGATGATACAATTTCATACAAGTTCCGACACTCACAGTCCGGTGCCGGGTTTGCATTTGAAGATGATTTTGCAACTGTCTTATCCGGTTCGGGTTATGTTATAGCTTCATGTGTGGCGGATATGCGTATTCAGTGCTGGAACGACCTTAATTCTTCATGGATTGATTGGAACGCATGGCCGGGTTCGCCGTCAAACCCTCAATGGAATGTTCTTAATCCTGTATCATCGAACGATCCGGATGATATAGGTTACCAGCCGTCCGATCCCTCAAACAAAGGGCAAATGCCGCAGAAACTCAAGTTCACTTTAAAAATGGTTAAACAAAATACTGCTGAATGGATAAATCTGCTCAGCTCAGCCGGTTTTAGCAATTACACCAACGGAAAAACAGGTACAAAACGGGAAAAAATCATATCTGCATTAGAAGATAAAGGGCTCCTACAAACTTATGATCTGGTAGTTGATTTACCGCAACAATAAAAAAACGAGGCAAATAAAATGAAAAATCCGCTCAGAAAAAAATGCGATAACAAAGGAATGGCGCTTCTTTTGACTTTGCTGATTCTGGCTGTACTGTCTGTTATGGGGGCAACGTTTGTAACAAATATGTCCATAGACAGTAAAATTTCTTTTAACCTCAATTCGGAAACATCGGCTCAGCATATTGCCAAGGCAGGGTTTAACCATGCGATAAGTGTGTTAAGGCAGGATGCGGATTTTATCGCATCGAATCCTTCTTTTGAGCAATATGACTGGAATACCGATAATTTGTCTTATTCCAGCGACGATTGGGTTACTCTTTTTGCCGGCGACGAAGTGGATATCGCCGACACAATTACCCGTGCAACCGGACAGATAGCCGTAGGCAAGAATGATTCGCGTTGGATTTATTTACATGAAAAACCCGATGATTCATCCTCGCCGGTAATCGGCAGATATGCGGTTCTTATTCAGGACGAAAACTCAAAAATAAATATTAATACCGCAGGCTCAGGATACGACGCAACCGAAACTGCTCAGCAGGGCGAATCTGTTAGTGAAATCGATCTCGAAGACCTGTTCGATAGGCTTCCTTCTCTAAACCTTGCTCTTGCCAATGCCATAACGGGTTATGCGGGCAAACCTTACAGCGAACTGGAAGAATTGTACAAAATCAGCGGAATCGGGTTAACGCAATTCAATACTTTAAATCCGTATATTACAATATATTCTGCCGTACATGACCTTTATTACGACACATTCCATTCACCGGCGGGATACTCTATAAAAATTAACGTGAATTATGAACCGAGAGTTAGCGTTTTCAGGGAAAACCTGTTTAATCACTTCTCATGGTCAAACCCTGTAAAAGAATGTATTGCATCAATAAATTTATTCGATTACAGAGATTCAAATAATGTACCCGTCTCATTTTCAGAAATCGAACTTGACCTTGACATAAACGGAGACGGATCAAAAAGCGGTTCCACACATATCTATGGTGTTGAGGGAATTCAGATAAATGAGATTTTTGCCGACAGCAAAGTTGCAATTCAAAGTACCAACGCTGTTTTTGTATCGATGCAGAGCGGGAATTTCTCTTCTGCCGGTGACTTTCAGCAGGGGACTTCAACCGACGCGAGCAATATCGCATCTGCAACGTTTCAGATAGCGTGGGATAACGGTACATTCAAGGTAAAAGTTTATTCAAAAAACCAGGCGCCCACCGATTCTATTTTGTGCAGGGTTGAGGGTGTAGGATTTGAAACGGTGCCCGCCGGAGGGTTTAAAGAGTTCAGTATTACAGTAAGTGACGGGAATATAACCATAGAGCTTGAGGATCCCCTTCAATATGAATTTGACGGATCGCTCTCATCTGTCCAAATACCGAGCAAATTCGATAAAATTGAAATCGACGCTGGTGAATTTATCGAAATAGTAAATATCAGTAGGGAAAACATAACTCTTACCACCGCCTGGAAATTTGTATTCGATAACGGCACGCCGACAGATGGTTCAGATGACAGAATATATCATTTGTCTTCAGACGTAACTTTAAGCGGAGCAACATATATAAGTTCCTCCGACCCCAAAAGAGTCAGTTATGATTATCTTATATTAACCGACAGTGAAAAAGCTCTGGATATCCTTTTTGGAACGGTAGTAGACGGTACATGGGACGGTAGTGCATCCGTAAGAATTCCGTTAGATACCGCAAACAATCCGACTTTTTCCATAATAACAGCCGGAACAGACACGATAACCGTAAAAAATCAATCCGACAGTATAATAGATGTTATTGCACCAACACATCCAAACGATTTTTGTGTCAGCGGATACAACCAGAGCGGATCGCTTGGGGGTTATACCGCACGGGAAAAAACGTCTCCCGATTACGATTTAAAAACAGGCGCAACGGAAGTATGGAATAACTCAACCAATGCCGGCAACGAACCGGGTTTTTTTGCTACTCCTGGAGCCGCAAACGGCTCTGCCAATAACTATGTTACCGTAAAAGACAGTTCAATCGTTAATATGTTTTTTATCTATGATATGGCGAAAAACGAATTTTTCAATGATCCGGGCGGAGCGTTGACCGGAGCGGTGAATTATGCGGGTTTGCTTGGCGATATGATCGGATTTACCGTATATGATGCCGTAGGAGCGAATTTTTACAGAAAAACAAACTGGTCGTTGACAGCGGGATACCTTACTTTGCCTTCAACCGCTGTCTCCGGTTCGAAAATTACATGGAAATGCGGAGTATCTGATGAAAACGTGCCTGACGGAAAATACAGAATATTTATAAACAGCTTGAATTCAGGGGAGATACATAAATTAAAAGGTCTCCATCTCGATCTTGTTTCCGGTACAACTGCCAATATGGAAATATCAACATCCGTAAACGAACAGTTTTTCTTTTGCGCTAACGGTTCTTATGAAAGGAGCGACGTCGTATCCGTAAGCGACGAGCAAAAACACCGGTTTGATAAACTTCTTCCGTTTTCCGTATCTGGTAATTTATTTTCCATTGAGGATAACTGCGATATTTCTACTCCGTCAACAATAAATACCCTGAATAATGCCGTATTCCAGCCGGCAGGTTTTACGCCTCTTATATATGGAAGAATCAACATTAATACAGCCGATGTCTACACTCTGCAAACATTGCCTGAAACGGATCTGTCTATTGCTCAGTCTATAGTAAACCTTTCTGTTACAACACCATATACTTCAGTTAGCGATTTGCTTAACGTTCCCGGCATGACGTTTTCGCAGTATTGTAAGATAGCGAATCTCGTAACCGTCAGATCCGACAGTTTCAGGATTACCGTTGTGGGGCAGAATATAAGAGATGTCAACGGCGACGGATCATTCGATTCAACGGATATTGTGCTTGGAGAAAAAAAGTGTACTGCTTCCGTGTACCGGGAAATAATCTCGGATCAAACGCAAATACCTTCAGGAATAAAAGTCCATACGCGCAGTTTTACATGGGATAAATAATAAGCCTTAATACATAACATTGCGAAAAATTTTTCGGTTCTTTTTTCAAAAAGGACAAAGTATTTTTTATCTTTTGCGTTTTAAATTCTAATACTAAATACTAAACGCGAACCGATGATATCGGAAGTTTTCATAAATAGGAAAAAAAGTAACATAACCCCTTCTTTCAAGCAATCAATTTTAAAATCCGGAGAATATCGATAGAAAACCGTATTGCAGTATTTTTTATAAATGTAAATTATGTTGATGTTTAGTTATATATTGCTCATGTTTAGTATGATATGATATAATTTAATACTGTTTTATAGAAGGGTAACTGTAATAATTCGGAGATTATTAAGTTATGGCGGTATTTAATAATAATATATTTAAAAAAATCAATGCGGTTGCGCTTTTTTACCTGATGGTTATATACCCTCAGTTACTATTTGCGCAAAACCGGCGTGATATTTTTCTGCCGGATAATATCGGCAAGATATCTAAATCGGTTTGCGCGGAGAATTCATCCAAATTGGTGGTACACATTCAGGATATCCATTGCAATCCCGCTATCCAGAAAAACGTTGCACGTATATTGAAATCGTTAGTTACTCAAAACCATATACGCATAGTAGGCATTGAGGGGGCGGGAGGCACGGTTGACACATCGGTTTTCGGCATTTTCCCTGACCGGAAGATAAAAGATGCTGTGTGCGATAATTTTATAAATAAAGGTGTTCTTACAGGCGCGGAGAAGTTATCTATCTGCAATTACAATGAACTCGATTTTCAAATAGTGGGAGTCGAAGACAGTTCATTATATATTGATAATCTTATGGAATTCAGGACAGTTTTTGCCAAATACCAGACAAATGGGCATTATTTTGATAAACTGCACCAACTATTTGCTCTTATTAAAAAAGAGATCTATCCTGAGCCGTTAATGGATATAGATTCCAATTACAGCCGGTATTTTGCAGAAGAGATATCGTTTGTGGAGCGGTTGAATTATCTGGCAGACCAGGCGCGCAGATATAATCTCAAATTAAATAAATATCCGAATTTGCTGAAATTTATTGAAGTCATAAATTGCGAAGATACTCAGATAGATTATGATAAATTGGTTTTGGAGTCAAAATCTCTTATAAATAAACTGAAAGGCTCTGTTGATGAGGATAAATATAAAGAAGTGGCAAAATCGGAAATGGAATATCAGATCGGCAAAATTTCTCCGTTGCAATACTCAAAAATCATTGCAGGATACATAACTGCGCCGGAGTACCCGAATTTGGATAAGTTTGTGAGTCTTAATGTATTGCGAGAAGAGATAAATCAGAATCGGCTAAATGAAGAAATAGAAACTCTCGGAGCTGATTTACGGCATACCGCAGAAAAAAGGATATACGGCGGTTTATATGAAGCAAAGAAGAGAGAGCTTGATGAGATATTTCTAATCACAAAATCGTTGATGTTGATTAAAAAACTTGTTTCGCTTCAGCTTACCGATACCCAGTACCTTTTGTATAAAGAAAATCAGCCTGAAACAAGGTTCGATAGAATCATCTCCCGAATAAAAGAATTGAAAATCCTGAAAAAAATTACCGGATTTGACGAATTGTTTTTTTTAGAGAATGTTAAGCCTGCATTGAACTTGATTGAAACCGCTGAAACTTTTTACGATCAGGCAAATTCCCGGACATCGGTTATGGTAGATAACCTTATAGATCAAATGCAGGCAAAGAAAGAGGATAGCGCTGTACTCATAACCGGCGGATACCACACGAATTTAATTGAACAGGAGTTGAAACGCAAAAATATATCGGTTGTAACAATTACTCCTTTTGCGCAGGAAGCTGATACTAAAAACTATATCAACCTAATGACTGGCAATATGCTTGATTCAGCTTCGTATTCAACGCCGGAATTTATTTCGTTTCCTGTGTTATGCGATGAGTCTCTGGCGAATTCGGCTTTTTTTGCCGGTTTGAGGCGTGAGTTTGCCACAGGCCTCTTGTCAGGCAGACAGATTCCCATAACGGAATACGCAAAAACTCTAAAAGAAGATACCGCAAAACAGATATTCAATAAGCTCCTGATTCTCGCCGGGTTAGGTTCCGATACACAGGGCGCAGTTACAGTTGAGGAAATTATAAGGAAAATTACGCCCGATTCCATAACGGATTTGATTGTTTCATATACTGATATAAAAATAGCTTCCGAATTACAGTCTGCCGGTATTAGCCCCGAGAGCATTTCGCCAACTCAGGAAAAAGCGTATATTTCCTACCTTATTTATTTGCTCAATCTGTCCTTAACCCTCAATCCGACAGGTAAAGACGAACTGCATTATCTCAAAAGAATTTTCGATTCGACCAAAACTCTTAATAAAATGTCTATACATAAAGCTGTTGCGGGCGAAATCAGGCTAATTAAAATAAGACAAACCGCTTTTAATATACTTAAATATATGGAATCGGGTAATTATCTGAAATTACCTGAAAGTTTTCAACCGTCGGATATAACAATTGATGATTCGCTAAGCATTGAGTCCAAACATGAAATTGAAATCGAAAGATACAACAGGTTTAAGATGTCGTTTAAAGATGTTTACGGAAAGGATGTTTCATATTTTGTCAAGTCAGCGCTTGCTACCGACAGGGAAGATATTGCCTTGACCGGCCTTAAAGTTTTGGGAAGGCCCGGCTACAACTATAATTTTGTCGGTCTTCCACATAGTCATTTTGCCGGATTTCATGTAACTGAACCTGCGGGGAATATTGATGCATCAGAATTCGATATAAACAGTCCTTATGATCTGGAATTTGCAAGATTGTACGGAAACGCTGTCGCCGAGGCGTTTGTACTTAAAATACCTAACAGGACTCTGGATAATATGCGGTTACAGGTAAAGGACGGAAAACCTGTTGTTTTCTACAATATCGAACTTCAGCATTCTTTTGACAGTTACGATTATGAGGATGTCGCCAGCGATCTCGCTTATTTTCTGCTTATGGAAAATCTGGATACTGCGAAAGCGCGAGCGTTGACAGTATCGTTTCTCAAAGGATTTCATCAGACAATTTTAGAGATCCATAACCGTTTTTTCAGCAGTTATCAGGAAATTGTAAATTATCCGGGGTTGGCGGACAATCAGTACTGGAGCTCAAATTTAATTGAAATAAACGAACTTTTAGAAAACTCGCATTATTTGCTGAGATCAATTATATCCGTTATTAACGAAGATTTCCCGTTTGATATTGATCCGCGTGAAGTGATTATCCAATCGCCTTATTATCAGGATATTTTGCGCAAAAGAGAACGACAGCTTCAATTTATGGCGTATAAAATAGCATTGGAAATGGAGCAGGAACAAATTATTTCATTGTCCCGTGACTTGTTCCCGTCGGACATAATTATAGGGCCTAATTTTAAAGTGCCGATCAGCCCCGACGGAAAATTTATAGGTGCAATGATGTTTGAGATGACTGTACCGCTTCTCAATGGAAGAAGAAAGACGTTTTTTGTCAAATCTGCACGAAAAGAAGAAATTGAGGAAACAGGGTATCAGGTGCTCAAAGCGTTTAACCGCAAAAGAAACGCTTATTACTTCAGTCCGCAGAAACACATGGATTTTGAAGGGTTTAATGTGTCTGAATCCATAGGACATGAAGACCTTGATAAATTCGATTTAAAATCGCCTAACCTTTTACAGCTTCCCCGGTTACTTGGGCATGCCGTTGGAGAGGCATTTTTGCTTGGATTAACGGACAGGCATGAGAACAACATTAGGATTTTCTATAAAGGCGCCGTTCCATCGGCGGCTGTAAATATCGATCTTGAGACGATTATGACGGAATACTCGTTCGGCGAAGCGGTTTTTGTACTTGAAAGCCTGATATTCAACTTGATCGAGAAGAATATAGATATAAAAACCATCAATGCTTTTACCATATATTATATAAAAGGTATTCGACAGACAGTTGAATCGATGACCACGTATTACCGCCAGCATGAGGCTGAGCTCAGGGAGTTCCCTGGTCTTGCCGAAAACCCGAATTGGCAAAATCTGCTGGACAACCTTGAGGAAAACGCTTCAAGCATAGATTATCATATTGATGAGCTGATGAATTATATTAATTTTAATTTTGGCCTTAACTTAACCTCCGAATACCTTGAGTTTTATCCCGATGAAAATGTCATCGGCCCCGGTTCGGTGTTTTTCAGTTCCGCCGAAGATAAGCTTAGCGGTTATCTTGCTGATAATCCGAATACCGCTGTAGTAGATTTGTCAGATTCTATAAAGGAGTTTCCATGCGCTTTCATGCTTGATCTTCTATGCCGTGTGCCTGGTATAGAAGACAGATCACAACTTACTGTAGGAAAACTCATTGCCCATATCGCTCCGGAAACTGTTATGGAGTTTGTAACCGGATTTACAGATCAGGCGATAGAAGAGGAAATTTACCGGATAGGCGCAAACTCTGCAACAATATCTGAATCCGATTTTAAAACTTTTGCGAATTATCTTGTGAGTATCCTGAATTTGTCTTTAAAACAAACCGGTTCCTCCGATAAAGATGTAGAATATATTTCTTCTGCGTTACAAAAAACATCGGTTCTCGGCAAAAAAATAATAAATTCTGCATTGCAGGAGCGGTTCAAGGAAACTTTATTTTATAAAACCGACAATTTTACTCGCACTTATATTGATATTTATAATTCGTCCCGTAGGGTCGTAAAGTTAGAGAACCTGCTGGATTTGGTATTGCGCTTTATATCGCCTGCGGTTATAAGGCTTTACAAAGCGATGCCGGTTCTATCTTATTATCCGGTACGTTTTCTTACAAAGATAGTTGAGTATCTCGAAATGTCGAGAAAACGGCGTATTGAAAAAATAAAAGCCGTAGCGAAACAGGATTACTCAAATCTTGCTGAAGAATTGAAAAATACCGCGTTACAATGGAATATCAACCTCGATCCGTTAATTTCCGAACTGAACCTTATCGTGATGCTGTTTGATAAATTTAACGGCGAAATAGGATATAGTAGAAAAACCAATGAGGGTGTATTGAAGTCTCTCGATTACCGGTTCTTAAAGGAAAACGGATATTTGGAGCTTATCGGAGAAAGCCTCGATTCGAAAATCGGATTTTCGTTATTTACCGATTTCAAAGACGGTAGCGCCAATTTGAAAACCGCAAGATTGATTATAGATAACTTAAATCTTATACCTGAAGATATCCTTGAGGGGTTTCCGTCGTGGGAAAACGTTTTTCTGGTTGCCAACGAGGATGATATTGTTCACGGGTATGCCTATAAGCTCCAGTTGTACATCAATTCTTTCTATGATTGGCCTAAGGAAGTTTCGGGTACAATCTATCATGAATATCTCGGGCATATTTTGGTAAACGGATTAATTAATAACGCGTTTGAAACAGGCGATTTTAAGGAATTGGAGCGCAGGTTTGCTTCGGAAGATGTGATCGGTATCCTGCTAAATTCATGCAACGTTAGTGCTTTTAGCCCCAAAGACATTAAGTTTGGAATATCGGCAACCATAACGGAAGGCGCCGTACAGCCTTTATCGCCTGCTCAAATAAAAGAGATTATTGACGGTTACAATACAAATGTTGCCCCGAAATCAAGGGTAATATTTAAGACGGCTAAAACCGCGTTTGGATTAAATATCGAAATCAAAAATATTGATTTTAATTTTATACGCCGTGTTCAGGCGGATAATCCGGCTATGTTCTGGCTGTTAGTGAAATACAATATGTATTTTGATAACTCTCATCCGGATTATAAGAACATACCTGATAACTGGATTGCCGGAATATCCCATAATTCGCATATATGCGAATTGATCGCTATGGCAGTAGGAGACAATTTTCAGGAACCGAATAATATTCTGATGAACATAAATAGACCTGAACTCAGAAAAATAGTTTCACGGAACTTGCTTAAAGGATGGTTGTGGGAACGGCAATCGGGATGGCGCAGGTTTGACGCTAAACCTCAAGATTCAGCCGGTACGCCGTCTATAAAAATAAATTTTATTGATACTGCGCCTGTGAATATTGCGGTAAAAATAAAATCAGGTGGAAAAGAAGAACTTGACAAATTTAAAAAACTGCACGAATTAAAACCGTTTAAACCGAAATTGCCTGGCTGGTCAAGAATTTATACCGATACAAATTCCAAAGTATTCTTTAAAGAATCCGTTCATCCCGTGATTTTATTAAAGAAATTCCTGTATAATTTGCGCACAATACCGGGATTTCGGAAAATGTCGGTGCATCTGTATAATTTTATCGGCAAATATTATCCATCATCCGAAGCGATTGCGGCTTCAATGCTCGGAGGCCTTGTTCCGCCGATGCATATTTTTGAAGGTGAGCAAACGTATATTCAGAAGAAAGTTAAATTTACTCTCGAAGACCTTTTTCTACAGTATCGTGCTCAAAACAATGGCAGGCAAATCCGCCTGCTTATTGACAGATGGTTTGAGGCGCAGTCGGCTATGTGGAAACGGGGAGTTTTTGATGAGGATTACAGTATGTTTGCCTTGAACTACGGAGTAGACAACCCGGCTAATCCATATGTTGTGTGTTTCGATGTAGGGTTACTGCGGACAAATATTGTTGATATCGGATCGTATCTCATAAAACAGAAAAAAGATATTTACCGGCAGATGATAGATTATCTTTCCCAAATACTTTCGCCTGAAAATCTCGATTATTTTAAAAAGAAATACGACAGGGTATTTACGCCGACTAATATTGCATCAGTCTGGAATACACAAATGCCTGTAATTGCGGAAGATATAGATTTGGTTACCCTTGAGGTGGTTCTTGATGAACGCATGTCTCCCCACTACGCTTTGAAAGTAAATATAGATTCATATATTACCGGATTTTTGAAAGAAACCGGACTGGAAACCGAAACCGGCAATCTTTTTCCCCGTATAGCCGCCATTTATGAGGAGTGTTTTACCGGCAATGCGGATATAAAAACCGTTTTGGGTGAAAAGTTGTCTATGGAGAAATTCAATTTATTATTTCTTGATATTCTATCCGGCAAAACGGATTTTCACAATTCACTGAAAAAACTTGTATTTCAGATTACTGCGCAAACCGGCAAAGATGATAAATCCGGTTTGTTTCTTGTTGCGGTTTATAAAACCGTAACTGATTATCTTTCTTCCGCTCCGGTCTCAGGTAAAAAGACCGCTCCGTTTGAATTTAATAAAACTATTCGTTTTATTGAGGAAAGCATTTGATTTATTCACTTCTATCTTTTAATGATATTGTATCGAACTTGAGACTGCTGAAAAAGACTTTTTTATTGTCATTGCGAAGCAAAGAAGGAGCTGTGGCAATCTCAGTTCTGATGATTTTGAGATCACCACGTCGTTTTGCTTTTGCAAAACTTTTCGTGATGACATAGAAATTTAAGGTTTTTCAGCAATCCCAACTTGTCCTTATCCAAATAGGCGTATTAGCTTTGAATTTTTAGCACAAAATTAAAAAGATCCTCTTCATTTTGAAAAAAGAAGTAAAAACTTCTTCACAATGTTTAGCATTCCGGTTTAACACGAGCATATAAGTGCAGTTAATATTAGCGGAAAAAGGCATTTCTCTTTCTTGCCGGCACAAAATCCAGCACACAAAAATCCATTTATATACTATTATACATATTTATTATATATAGATGTGGCAAACTGTATAATTAGTCTCAAATACGGAAATTTTTATACAATATCGTCAAAATATACTATTTTTATTACACCTTTAAGGTTGGTATATGTTTTTTTTGTATAATAGCAGATAATAATGTAATATTGTGTTGAGTAATTATTTTATAAAATTTTTTAATTTTTTTAAAAAATAATTTACAAACGGTTATTTTTTCTTTAAAATCGCTTTAAATAGATGTGGCGTATGCTTTATTGCTATGGATGCCCATGTTTTTTATTAGCTGAATTTGATTATGGATATTACTATATAATTAATCCATTTTTATTTTATATTTTATATAATTTAGTATACGTTTCGGCAATAATCATATTATGAAACATTGATTTTGAGGTTATTAACAAAACATTACTGATTTGCTGGTGTTTTTTTTGCGCAAGATTCAATTATTCTATTAGTTGATATCAATTAAATTTATATATTAAACTTTAGGTTGGAGGATAATAGATATGGTTATCGACGTTCAGGAATTATTGAGGGAATCTGCGCAGGCAATAGGGTTTCATGTTACATTCGGCGGGAAAACGGATAGAGGAAGTATTTTTCTTAATTTTATGAAGTTGAAGAATGATTATACCCGTTATAATGCGGTTGTGCATATCATAAAGAAAAACGGTAAAAACGGATTTGAGGTCTGTTATATAAATCGTGAACAGCGCCCGATTAATGAGTTTGGGATAATTAAACCGATATTGCCTGAAGATATTGCCGACGAAGCGAAGATTCAGGAATTTCTGTCTAATTTTACTTTTGAATAAGAACCTGTCTGATCTTAGATCGATCGGATGATAATTAATGTATATAAATATTGTTATCCGCATGTGCATATCCGGTAAAATCGGTTTATTTTTTAAGGAGCCTCTGAAAATTATCCTATGGTACTTGTGTCATTGCGAGCAAACGAAGTTTGCGCGGCAATCTAAGCCCGCTTAGCTTTGAGATTGCTTCGTCGCTATCCTCGCAATGACAAATTTTGATTTTTCAGAGATTCCTTAATTAATACAGCGTATGACTTAGATTTGAAAATTATAGCGGTTAAACCTTTTTTTCAGCATCGGCTTGTTTTGTAAATGTAGCTTCAAAAACTTTTTCACGCCGGACCCTGCGGACGGTGCATTCATATCCGCCAAAAGCGAATATATCGCCTGGTCTTGGAGTATGTCCGAGCAGTCCGATTATCCAGTCGGATACGGATTCTTTAGAAGTTGAAGGTACGATCTTTATAAAGTTTGCCAGTTCTTCAGTCATTACGCCTCCTCCAACCATAATTGTTTTTCCATCACCGAGCGAGTGCAGCATTTTCGGCAGACGGTCGAATTCGTCCTCGATATCACCGACAAGTTCCTGTATGAGATCTTCAAGGGTGATCATGCCCAGCGTTGAGCCGTTTTTATTGCGAACGATTGCGATATGTATGTGTTCATCGACAAAAAGCCGCAAAACTGCTGATACCGGTTCGTCAGGGTTGACAAAATGCACAGGGCGAATAACGCCTAACAGGCTTGGATCATGCGGATTAGTGCGCATAAAATAGATCATTTCCTTAAAATTGACGTATCCGGCTATCTGATTCGGGTCATTGCCGCGGCATACCGGATAACGGGTATGAGCGTCGGTATGAGCGGTGATTATGGCTTGTGTAAGGGATTGGTCTGTGGATATAAATGATATATGGTCTACCGGAATCATCACCTGATGAACATGTATCATTGTCAGTCTTGAGGCAGTGCGGATAATGCGTTCCTGAAGAGGGTTGATTTGTCTTGACATCTGCGCGAGACTTGCCAGAGCGGATATTTCGTCTACGGTGATTAATTGGTTTTGCGTAGTTCCTTTTATACTGAAAGGTTTATTTATCCAGTGCAGGATATTGAGTACAGGATTGAGCATATTCACCGCGCTGTGCAGTGGCAATGCGATAATTCCTGCCAGTTTACGGTTGAATTTGACGCCGAGCGTTTTCGGCAGAATTTCAGTAAACTGGAGCATAACAAAAGTAAAAACAAATGAAAAAACCGCTATCCAATGGTCGCCATACAATTTATCAAATTGAGAACCTGCCAGAGTTGCTCCGATAGTATGAGCGGCGGTATTTAGAAGCAGTATTACCGATATCGGACGTTCGATATTAGATTTAAACGATTGCCATATTAATCCACGTCGGGGCCATTTTGATGCCATATCCGCAACCTGAGCGGGAGATATGCTTAAAAGAGTAGATTCCATCAATGAACAGCAGAAAGAAACGCTTAATGCAAGCAATATGCTTGATATAAATAAAATCATGGCAGTTATTCCTTCTTTGTATATATCAATGAATAAACACTTTAATTTTTTTCAAATAAATATATCATTATAACCTGCCGGCATAAACAATATTTTGTTCTGAAAGCATGATGTGAACAACCAAGACCTGTTCATTTCTTATTAAATTCGTTTTTTAATTGGTTGCGGACAAGATAATGTGTGATAAGTTATACTCTTCAAATAGTACAAAACCTAAAAAACTAAATAGATTATCATCATTTCGGAAAATAAAGCACAAACTTTTTCGCAATGCTTTGTATTCCGGTTTAATATAACTTGGGATTGCTGAAAAACCTTAAATTTCTATGTCATCACGAGAAGTTTTGCGAAAGCAAAACGACGTGGTGATCTCAAAATCATTAGAGCTGAGATTGCCACAGCTTTTTCTTTGCTTCGCAATGACAATAAAACGACTTTTTCAGCGATTTCCAATTATTCTTCAAGCAGTAGCGTTGTGTTGCCGTAAGGGCGCACAGTATGCCAGTTGCTAAACGTTGATAACGAAATGGTCTTGATCAGGAACGCTTCGCCCGGTTTTAATTTTCGGGTACAATCCGTAAGGTTCATGTATTTCCATTTACGCACGGAAGGCGAACTGCAGTAAAATACCGCCAGATCATACCGTTGTGTTTGTCCGTTAAAGAAATAGATCTGATCGGCTACGCGAGATGTGGATCCGCCCAGAATACCGCTCTGGAGCAGTCCCGACTGGTCAAGCGAAACTTCCTTGTCGTAGGGCCATGTAACCATAGTGTATCCGTTATGGGCAATAGGGATATCCACAGTTTGGCCGATATTGATAGAACCGCACTTTTGAACGGTTGCCTGTCCACTGCCGGGAGGCAGGGTAACTATAAGTCCGCAACCATCTGGTATCGGTTCGTTATCCACAATCATAGAGCCTGTGGAATCGAGCCACATATTCGGGTAAGACTCAAAGGAAAAAACAAATGTATCTTTGGATACCGCACCGTTATAGAAAGTGGCAGATGCGGCTTCGCTGATCGAGTCGCCGCCGGGCAAAAACCGTGGGTCAAGCGTCATGTTAAGGCTATCTTCGTCGCCGCATTTGCCCACAAAGTTGCGCCCTTCGTAAAGAATGATACTGCGCGCGTATTTTATGGGTGATGCCAGCCATTGTCCCTGTGCTACGGGTTGGGTTTGGATAACGCAATAGTATCTTTGCGCGCATAGAGCAGGGTGAACCCTGTCGTCGCCAGTGCCGGCGATATTATCAAAACCGTCATCATCGCCCGAATCGATAAACAAACCGCCTTCAATGCGTTCTGCGGTTTTCCATAACCGTTTGGAGTTTATGGTCAGAACCGAATCGTTATCGCAGTAAAGTATATCGTAACTTTTGTTCTCAACAGATGTGAAAACGAGTTCAACGTTTCTGTTGTCCGCAATAGAAACATTCAAATCGATAACCTGCAGTTCTGCGGTTACGCTGAACTGGCGCACAAATATTGCGCCGTCGCTGTCTGTTACGGTAACTGAGGCGTTATATGAACCTTTTTCAGTGTAGATGTGCGATGCGCAAAACCGGCGTGAAGGTACAATGCCGAGTTCGTTTACCGTACCGTCGCCCCAATCGATTGTTATGCTATGTGTATCAAGAGATCCGGCATCGGTGATAACTATATTGTCAAGCGTTACGGGTTCGCCTTCTTTTACGGAAAAATCAGGTATCTGCGGTATATGCGGATCTTTGTTAAGTATGGTAACCGATGTGCGGGCAATACTGAAAAATCCTTTGGAATCGGTTACCCGTACAGTTATATAACCGGTATAATCGTTTTCAAAAGTTTTTTCAAAAGATATACCATGCGCGGCGTCAAATGTGCCTTCGTCGTCAAAATCCCAGTCGAATACGAGCGAATCGCCGGCATCCTGATCGGTTGAATCTTCGGCGCTGAATAAAACGGTATCTCCTTCGTAAGCGAGATACGCGCCTTCAAAGTTACCTCCGGCAGATGCAGTGGGTGTATAACTTACATCTACGGTAAAGGATTTGGAATCGGATGCGTTGTCGTTATCGGTAACGGTAATTTGCACAACGTATATTCCTGAAGTTAAGTACGTATGCGATACGGCAAGCGGGCTTTGAGCGTTTGGTATTTGTTCGACATTGCCGTCTTTCCAGTCGATAGTGATTGTGTGCGTATCGAGTGTGCCCGGGTCGGTGAAAGTTATATCAGATACTGTGAATTCGCCGGATACCGCAACGAGCCTTGAGTCTATTGCGGATAAAACAGGTTGTGCGTTAAGTACGGTTATATCAATCGAATCCGTAGCGTAGAGGCCGTACGAATCGGTGATTTTTACAACGGCGGTTAAGGATGTGTTGTCGGCAAAATGTATTTGCGGGTTTTGGCCTGTCAGGTCGCCGAAAATGCCGTCGCCGTTGGTATCCCATGAGTATGTTAGGGTATCGTCTTCGTCAGGGTCGGTAGCGCTTGCGTAAAGTGTTACGGTATCGCCTTCGGTGGCGGTGATATCGTTACCGGCAGATCCTTCAGGCGGCGTATCGCGCAGAATCTGTACGGAGAATTCGCCGGATGTGTTGCCGGTATCGTCTTTGAGCCGGATATATACAATTTTCTGACCCAATCCGGGGCTGAGTAGATACCCTGATTTTTCCACAGAATAAGCTTCAAACGGAGCGGCCTGTTCCCATGTCTGGTTTTCGTTTCTGAACTGCATGGATATAATTCCGTCGGCCGAATCGTATGCTGATATGTTCAATGTTACCGATTGTGATGAAGCATACGTTGCGCCGTTGTTTATGGTAAACGAGATTAGTTCGGGGGGCAGAGTATCCGCTACGTCAAACGGGTCGGAAACCACAAAAACGGGAGGTTCTTTACCGATAAGAGAAGCGGTAAGGCGGCGCATTGATCCTGTTGTAGTTTTAAGTATTTCGGTTACCGGCAGAGTAGCTGAACCGTTGGTAAGTACGGTATTAGGAGGCATCTGAGCACTTCCGCCGGATGCGGATGAAGTCAGCTGAACGGTTTCCGATACGGTAGTTACGACATTATAGTATTGGTCGACATAGTTTACAATTACATAGAATTGTACGCCTGCATTTTGCAAAAGCGGTGTGCCTTGTCTGCCGGACCCGGAATCGCCGGGTACGGCTGTCTGCCCGGGCAGAAGAATCTGTAGTTTTACCGGTGTGCCTGCCAAGATTTCAAACATCGAGCTTGAACCTGAAATTGAACCCATACCCGTATCGTGTACAGCGATAGACAGGTTTCGCCCGGCAATAGTATCCTGTACATTGAACGTAACTAATCCCGTTGACCCGTCAAACGACTGGACAAACGACGGCGTACACTGTGTATATGAACTTAACTGTTGAAGTTGTATTTGCAGAACCGACGAAACTGCATGGTTGCCGTAAAAATCTACGGGATAAACCTTTACTGGGAATGCGACATTAATTGTGCAGTTTGAGGGCGTGCCGGTTTTCATGCCGGGTGCGTTCAGGTCAAATGTTTCTCCGGGAAGAACAACTATCAGATCCGTAACAGGTCCTGCGATTCCCGTAACCGTAGTTGAACCTATTGCAGATCCCTCTACAGATACAGCAGTTATAAGTGCAGACCCTGTTTTCGTAGAGCTTTTTAAAGTGAACCTGATTATTCCCTGAGAATCGGTAACTACCTGTTTATCGGGATAAATCACAGGGTCGGCATCATCGTCTGTGATATCTCCCCAGCTTGAAGATACCGTAACGAGCGTACCTTGCGGTACAACGTTGCCGAACCGGTCTAAAACAGGCGATGAAGTTATTTGCGATGTGGAAACTCCGTCGGCCGTTATTTGCGACGGCGCCGGTACAAGAATAATAGTGCAGGCAGGTTCGTCTGCTTTAAATCGCAACGTTGCGGGCGGTGATGCCTGGGCATTGCCGGCTACGGTTATGGCGGTGATAACCGCTTGTCCTACGTATGAGTTAGAATCGGCTTTTATAGTGAATGCGATCCGGCTTTGCGAATCGGTAATAACCTGTATGCCGTTGGCGGAGTTCGCGTCCGCATCGGCGGTGATTATAGTTCCTATTGTAGTGGCGATAGTTACATACTGTCCTGTGCCTACGGGATTGTTGTTTATATCGCGTATGATTGAACTGGTTATCTGTGCGGTGAGGTTACTTTTAGCAATAAGTTCTTCCGGTAAAGAGGTTAAACTGATTGTGCCCGAAGGAACGCCCGGCGTAAAATTCACATCCGTAAACCCTGATGCTGATCCCGACACGCTTTGCGCATTAACTCTGGCCGATCCGGCGGAAGTTGAACTTTTCAGTATAAACTCGATATAACTTGCCGATGTCGCGGCAACCTGAATGCCGTTAGCCGGATTGGAATCCGCGTCGGCAGTGATTATTGTTCCGCGGTTGGAAGATACAGTAATCAGTGTTCCCGGAGCAACCGGTGTAGAATACTGGTCTGTAATCTGGCCGCTGGTTATGGTTATGGTCGATGTCCCGTCAGCTGTTACCGATAAAGGAACCGCGCTTAAAGTTATTGTGCCCGCAGGATTACCCGGCACAAAATTTATTTGTCTTGATCCTTCAGCTGACCCTGCTGATGCGCTGACAACAGCCGTGCCCGGTCCGTTGGTAGCTTTGAGTCTGACGCTGAATTTGCCCGCCATAGTCGCCTTCTGAACGGATAAAACCTCGTTATTGCTGTCGTCAAGCAGTTTGCCTAAACTTGTGTTTATAGTAATTATGGTGCCGTCTTTAACAATATTATTATATATGTCTTTTATCGGATTGGTATTGTTTACAGAAACCGTAGACTGTGTTCCGCTCTTTGCGATAAGCGTATCCGGCACAGCCTGAAGATCAATTAAACCCGCGGGAGCGCCCGGTTCGTAATTGAGCGTAACTGAACCTGCGGATGTGCTCGCAAGGCTTTGAACGGTTATTGTAGCGTAACCAGCTAAAGTAGAAGTTTTAACCGTAAAACTCAGAATACCGTTATCCCCTGAAGCGATATCGAGCACAGATAACCCTGAACCGTTTATTGTGCCGTTACTTGCGGTTACCCTGAACATAGCTCCGGCAGATACGATATTGCCGTATTTGTCTGTCATGGTATCTGTGGTTATTGCAGATACGGACAAACCGTCGGCAGGCAATACTGCCGGACTGGCATTAAGCGAGATATCGCCCCACGGAGCGCCCGCTCCGGTCAACTCGACCTGAACAGACCCTTGAGCTGATCCTAATACGCTCTGGGCGTGAAGCGTTACCATGCCCAGCGATGTATTTGGATTAAACACAAAACTGATTACTCCTGCGTTTGATTTTACCTGAATTCCTTCGATTTGCGCTGATTCATCAAGGGCGACTACCGTACCTCTGTCTGCCCATACAGTGAATAACTGGCCGTCCTGCACGATATTTACTCCGTCGGTTACAGGCGCAGAAGTGATCAGCGACGAGTTCGGCGCGTTGGCAACTACTGCCGGCGGATTGGCGTAAAGCGTTATTTGCCCAGCAGGAAGCCCCGGCACAAAATCAACCTGCAGATTTCCGGATGCACTGCCGCGTACGGATATTGCGGATATATCCGCAACCCCTGCCTGAGTTGATGTAATTAAATCAAAACTTATTGTGCCTGCGGATGATACATCTACCTGTGTTCCGGCTGTTGAAGGATCGGTATCGGTTGCGGTGATTACTCCTCTGGTTGCGGATACGGTTATCTTTTCTCCGGCCGCAACGAGGTTACCCCAAACATCTTTAATTTGCGAACCGGTTATATGGAACGAGCTTGTACCGTTTGCGGGAAGCTGGGTATGATTTGAAGTTAAAACTATTTGTCCTGAAGGTACATCGGGTATAAAATGCACTTGTGCCGAAGACGATGCACCGCCGGTAAGCTGAGCGCTAACCTGCGATGTGCCGACGGATTTTACCGATCTTAACTCAAATTCAATCCGGCCGTCTGAACCGGATACTACCTGTATGCCGTTAGCGGAATTGCCGTCAGCGTCGAGCGCTACAACTTTGCCGAGCGTTGCAGATACCGTAGCAAACTCGCCTTGTCGAATATTGCCGAATGCGTCGGTAATTGGTAAACTGACAATTGAAGATAAACTCAAACCGTCAGCTGTTATAGTATCCGGCGTTGCCGTAATGGTTATATCCGCCGCAGAACCCGCGTAAACGGAAATAGCGGTCTTTGTAGATACTACCGGCGTAGCAAGAGGAGGGTTGCTGGCGTCTTCTATCCACAACTCGATTTCGCCGGCCGTTGTGTCGCGGTAATAAACTGTAGCGTATCCGTCGGGAGCCCAGTTGAGCGTAACAGGTGTATCCTGCCCTAATGCCGTGTAATTTGTTCCGTCATAAGTATAAAAGTTGCCAGAAACTATGTGCCCTGAAGGCTGACTGCGGAACTTTACACTCAACCCCGGCAAAGCAGCATTGACATCCGGTATGTGCGTATCGTAGAGATCTATTATTTCTATACCTATTGATGAGTACGAACCCGCCGCAACAGGCGATTGGATCTGAGTTACCCTGAATATGGGCGGTACATGATCCGTTACGATAAACCGCCGGTCGGCAACCTGCGATGCGTCAACACTGGCACTGTATGCGTCGAGATAATCCTCTTTGTCCCCTGTTTGTGGGTCCACGGGTGTAGTGTAGTTTACCAAAAACCTGCCGTTTGCGCCTGTCAGACCGCTCCACAGGTACGATGACCCTTCTCCAGTACTTGACGGATGAGCTGAGAAAAACGCTCCCGATTCGTGCTGTGTCATTACGAGCGTAACCTGTGCACCTGTTGCCGGATTACCCATAATATCCTTGCAGTCAACTATTACCGCACGGGTCATACCCCATGCCACATAACGGTCGTTATCGGGACGAATTTCGTCTAATATTATCTTTATGCTATTTATTATTCCCGTATCCGCAAAAGGTATATTCAGGTTGCCCGAAGCGGTTCCGTTTACGGAAGAAACACGGATTTCCGCAATGCCTGCGGAAAATCCTTTTGAACTTAAATCGAAACTTATCCTGCCGGAAGATACCTGAACCTGTTTTCCGCTTATTTGCGAAGATGCGTCAGGGGTGGTTATCGTACCGCGAGTCGTATATACCGTAAACAGTTCTCCATCGGCTATGATGTTGCCGGAAACATCGGTTATTAGTTCACTTGTTATTGCAGTTGAAGTAGTTACGCCTGATACAGGAGATATTCCCTGCGGATCGGCAATTATCTGTGCAGGCGAAGCGTTCAGCGTTAGTAATCCGCTCGGAAGGCCGGGTATGAACTCTATCTGAGCTGAACCCTGAGCAGAGCCGTCTACCGTTTGTACCGATATCACGGCAGTACCAAGTTGAGCTCCTTCGCTGGTGATATCGAAACTTATAATGCCTGATACGCAAGCAACCTGAATCCCTTCTATGTTTGCATCGGCATCAACTGCCGATATTGATCCGCTGGTAATAGATACCGTAACAAGCATGCCGTCAGCTACAACGTTGCCGTGCGCGTCGGTTATAGGCGAACTGGTTACACCGGCGCTACTTAAACCGTCAAGTTCAAGTTCTGGACTCGATAATGCCAGCGCGATTGAGCCTGCAGGCGATCCGGGCACAAAACTTACAGTAATCTGGCCCTGCGCCGTGCCTGCGTAACTTAACGCCGCTATGGTTGACGTACCTGCCTGCGTACCTGCTCTCAGCGTAAACGATACGGTTCCTGAAGAGGTTGTCATGACCTGATTTCCAACTATATCGTCAGCCTCGTCCTCAATAATTCCACCTAACGATGTCCAGACGGTAACTAACTGGCCGGCGCTCATCGGGTTTAAGAACCTGTCGCGAATCGGCATACTTGTGATTACAGTTTCACTGCTGCCGTCAGCAACCATAGAAGACGGTTGCGCACTCAATGTTATCTGCCCGTAAGGTGTATCGTGAACAAACTCAAGATCAACTGATCCTTGTGCTCGGTTAGCAGGATCTCCTTCGCCGTAAACAGATACAGTAAACAAACCCAGCGGATACTTTTCGCTCGTACCGGATTGTGAACTCAAATCAAACTCGATTGTACCGTTTGATACCGCAATCTGAATCCCGCTTAAAACGCCGCTGGCGTCGGCGGTGGTTATTCTGCCTGAACCGGAACTAACCGTAATAAGCGTACCGTTGGATACTACGTTGCCGTTTATGTCCTTTATCTGGCCGGATACTATTCGCGATACCGCGCCGCTGTTGGCGATAAGTTGAGCGGGTGTAGCGCTCAAAGATATTGTGCCAGCCGGTAAACCCGGATAAAACACTGTTTGCGTCGTTGACGATGCGTTGCCGCGAACGCTATGCGCCGTTATTGACGCCGTACCCGATTGGAGAGACGATCTGAGATCGAATTCGATTATTCCTTCGGAATTTGCCGCAACCTGAATTCCGGCGGTTATCTCATCAGCGTCAGCGGTAATGATTTCGCCTTTGTCGGCAGACACGGTTATCAACTCGCCGGCGCCAACCGTGTTGCCGTAATAATCATGTATTAAAGAACTTGTTATGCGGGATACGCTCTGACCGTCCGCCAGGATCGAAGCAGGTGTCGGCGTAAGCGTGAACGAACCTTCGGGAGCTCCGGCAATAAACTGTACGGAAACCGTACCTTCTGCGTTGCCGTAACCAGTTGCAGAAACCGCTGTTATCACGCATGCTCCCACCGATCCGCCGACTGCGTTGAAACTAAATGCGAACTGACCGTTTATGGAAGATACCTGCACTCCGTTAGCCAAATTGCCGTCGGCATCCGTTGTCAGAATCGTACCGCGCGACACGGATACCGTTACAAGCGATCCGTCCGCAACCGCATGGCCGTATGCGTCGGCTAATGTTGCCGTAACAACGCAGGTTGCGGTACTGCCGGCTATCAATTCCGATACGTTCGGGCTGAGTGATATTGTCCCCGCCGCTTCGCCCGGCACAAAATCAACGTCCACACTCCCTTGTGCAGAACCTGATGCCGATGCCGCAGATACGGTAGCCGTCTCTATATTTGTACTTGATTTCAACTCAAAAACTATGCGGCTCTGCGAATCCGTTTGCACAGAAATCGCGCTGGCCCATGAACCGCCTGCTGTGCGTACCTGGCCGGCGGTTGCGGATACGTTTACCGATACACCCGCACCCGCATTATTGTTGTATTGATCTTTTATTACCGAACTTGTAATCACGGATACTGCCGAACCGCTGGCGACTATCTGAGCCGGATCGGCGGTAAGCGTTATCGTTCCGGACGGTACGTCGGGCACAAACTGTAGCCCGATTGAACCCTGAGCCGAACCCTGCACGGCTATCGCGGATGCCGTGCCCGCACCAACATCGGCGTTTTGCGAAGATATTATAAACGTGATTATGCCATCCTGTGTCGCGCGCTGTATTCCGTTGCCGGAATTGCCGTCGGCATCAGCGGAAGTGATATCTCCTCTGGTTGTGCTGACGGTAATTAATGTGCCGTTTGCAACGATGTTATTGTTTGCGTCGCGTATCGGGTCGCTCGTGGTTATGGTTGTAGTCTCCTGTTTGTGAGCGATTAAAGTTGTTTTTGTCGCGGATAACGTTATCGGTTTGCCCGGTAGGCCGGGGTTGAGTGTCAGCGCAATTGTGCCTGATGCAGTTGAAACAGGCGGCGTACCGGTTTTGCTTACACTCGATACCGTAAGCGTGCTTGAGCGGGCTGTTGTGCCTGCGCGAAGCGTTATGCGCATTATCCCGTCTGGTCCCGGTTTAACTTCAATTTCAGGCGTTGCGGGGTTTTGGTCAGTTTCATCAACTGTAAAACCGGTAGCGGTAACGCTAAACTGGTTATGCGCAGTGTTAGTGTCGGTTATAATGTTGTTATACTGGTCTTTTATTACAGATGTAGTTATCTCTATTAAGCTCAAACCGTCGGCGGTAACTGATGTCCGGTCTGCGCTTAAAACGATTGTTCCATAAGGATAATTCGGAATAAATTTAACTGACGCGTCGGGACTGCTCTGCGCAGACCCTACCTGCGCATGAGCCGTTCCTATACCCGGAGTTGTCGCGGCAATATGGAATCTCGCAATTCCTCCTGTTGTGCGCACCTGCACTCCAAGAGTAAACTGATCCTGGTCTGCATCGGTTATTGTGCCGTATGTAGTTGATACCGTGACAAGTGTACCGTCAAACACAGGGTTGCCCGAAGACGTTCGAATTATGCCTGTGGTTACCTCAACAATCTCTCCAGCCCTGCATTCCGCCGGACTCGCAGATATCACAAAATTCCCCGAAGGAGGTGTAAACGAAATATGCTGGTTTGAACCGAATTCATAACTGCTTGTGAGTATTCCTGTATTTCCTACTTTATCCACTGCCTGCACCTGAACGGCGTAGTTGCCCTGTTGTGTGATCGGCTGAATTGGTATTGCCGAAAGGGTATCTACATTGTTGCTCGAATGATAATAAGGTATCGGGTATAAAATAGTATATCGCTTTCCTGATTCAAGTAATGTGCCGGTCAAAGTTACCTGGTCGGAACCAACGCTGGTTACGGTAACTTCGTCAATTTTTACCGATTTGTTCTCCTCCCAAACCTCAAATTTCTGATTGATTATGGCTATATCCGCTCCGGTATGGCTCATTAACGGTTTTTGCAGAACAAGAATTTGTCCTGAAGCTGTTGCGGTTCCCATAACCTTAAACGGTTTGAACTGGGTATACGCGTTGTTGCCGATTGCCTGATCGCCGGTTCCGAAAGATATTCCGCTTCCGTTTAAATCTCCGGTTATCTGATCGTACAAAGTAGCCTGAAAGTTAGACAGGGTGCTTACAAGCGCTCCCGGCGCGGGGTTAAGATTCACAACTTCAGGTTCTTTTGAATCGATTGTAAATGTATACGAATTGGTAACAGAAATATTTTCCATAAAATCTTTGGCAGTAACCCTTACAGTATATTTTTTCTCGGAGAGAAAATTTACGTTGGATACATTCAAAGTTCCTCTGTATTTTAAACTTCCTTCATAAACCCAAGAAGTTGAATTTGTGGATACGACGTTTGAGTTATCGTCAATAACTTCTATTTTGGAAACCGTCTGGTCAAGCCCATAGAAACTTGTTGCCCAGTCGTAACCGGAATTCTGAACATTTACCACAATTTGAGTGGGTTTCTGGGCAACAGAAAGGTCTGAAGCTGTCTTTGGAGTAATCAACACGCTTGATACTGAAGGAGGTATAGTCCTGTGGTGAAAGCGCCCGAGGCTTCTTGCTTCGCTCATTCCGTATTGGTTTGAGGATGCAATTTTAACATATATGGTACTATTTGCCGGATACTCGAAATTAAGGAAATTATAGATTGAATACGATTCACCGTCGCTGGTTGCAGGTTTGACTACATCCAGAAAAGGTTCACCGGCATTGTAAGCATTGTTATTATTGGTATCGGAATAAACATCACCCGGATCATAAATTCCAACCGTGTTGACATAAGCCTGCCCTTCCGGAAGAACTTCCTGGCTTAAGTTGTAACCGTAACCAAGCCAGTATGAGCCACTCTGGGGCGCAAAAAATAACCGCACTGTCTGGGGATTATTCATTTTGTTGGTTTTGCCGAATGTATCGGGTATGATTCTGCTTCCGATAACTTTCTGTTCGCCTCCGCTAAAATAAGGAGATGTCGGCATTGGAGGCATCAATGGTGTTCCGAACAGGAATTTAACATAGATACTTGTACCGGTATATAAATTTGCGCTGTCGACTGCATAAAAAGTAATCCAGTTATAACCTTCGTTATAATAGTATGAAGAAGCCCAATCAAATATAAATTCGCCGGTAGTTAAATTTATCCTCCCGCTATCTGTGGATATCCTTTGGCTCCATGGATAATATCTGGATTCCCAAACGTACCAGCAATGATGGTCTGCGTTAGAATAATTTACTTTTGGAATACCGTTGGAATCGACAACTTTGCCTTTAACTTTCAGCGGAGTTACCTGAGGGTTCAGGTTTAAGGTCATACCGGAAAAATAATTTACGTAACCTTCGGCATCAGGGGTATTTGATGAGGTTTCGCCGGTACCGGAGAAAATATTATGGGTTGGGTCGTAAATTTTGTATATGGTAGGAGCAGGCGGATATTCGTTGTCGTAAATATATTCCCGCCAGCCGCTCCCTGCCCATGGAGTGGGAATTTGGGCCTGGGGTTCGGGGATTATGATTTCATTACCGGCTTTATCGCGAACATATACATTGATTCTGTATCGGTTTTTATCTGTTTGTGTTATACCCCATCCGGCGGAAGGGTAAAAATCGATCTGGTTAACGCCGTTATTTGCTGTTGTTCCGGCAATAGTGGCGCCTGTAGTAAGATTTTTTACAGTGATAGTAGCGGTACTCCAGTCGATTCCCGAAGCGCTGTCGGTCAGTACTCCGTACATATTGTTATGGCCATTCATATATTTCTGATTCGTGCGCCAGCCTGTCTGGCGGACATACACGTCAGCATAAGGCGCTGTTGTATCTAAAATTACGGTAATCCGTTCGGATACAAGAGATGTGCCGGCCTGGTTTGTTGCCGTTGCGGTTAAATAAATTGTGCCGGTAGAAATAGAAACCGACCCAGTCCACTGGCCGCTTGAGTTGGTGGAGATTGTTGTAGGAGAAGTAGTAAGAAGTACACCATTGTTATATATCTTTATAGTGGTGTTTAACTGCGCGAACCCTTTTACAGTAAGGTTAACCGGATTTTGGCCTTGCTGGCCTGCATTGGTGTATACCGTTTGGCCGGAGATAACCTGTTTTGCGCCGATTTCACTTATCACAGGCGGATTGGGAATTTCCTGCGAAAAAAGGTTTCCAGTCAAAAATAATAAAAAAAAGGAAAGTAAAAATAATCTCAATTTCCAGCGGTATCTGGCCATAGAATATGCTCCTTTAAAATAGTTATTAATAATTTTTTGGATGTTGTTTTGATAATATAATTTTAACATTAAACTTGTTTATTTGCAAATTAAAGGATATGAATGAATTTTTGGAGTTTTCTTGAAAAAATAAGATGGATACAAGTTTTTTGGAAATTGTTTTTCTAAGAAATTTCGGAATTATTGCCGTGTTATTTGTTAATCTCTTTATAGAAGCTCAATAACTTACTAAAAAAAGAAAAAATAAAATATTTAAAAATTATATGCTGTAAAAAATTAATATATTATAAAATAAAAATAGGAGAGAAGCATTGCGCTTCTCTCCTTTAACCCATCCTCTTCCTCTCCGGTATTATCTGTGAAATACTGCGAGTTCATGCCCTCTTTTTTGCCATTCCTCAAGCCCGCCTTTAAAATCAAGAACTTTGTAGCCCATTTCCGATAATTTCCTTGTAGCGTCTGTGCTCATGGTACATCTGAAACCTCCGCAATAGGTGATTATCCTGTCGTCTTTCGATAATATTTTCTCCACGCATTCCGGGCAGATCTCAGAAAGCGGAAGAGAAATAGCGTCTTCTATGTGGCCACTCTCATAGCTTTCCCGTGACAAAACATCTACCAGTTTATAAGGTTCGCCACTATTTTTTATCTGCATGAACTGATCATACGAAATTTCCCTGACGTTTGGTTCTCTTTCCTTAACTTCATCAAATATCCTATCAAATGTACTCATTATCATTCCTCCTTTTTTGCAATTCATTAAATACTACATTTAACAGAACTATCCGTTCTGCTCTTATATTTTAGACTCGCGCAGTATCGCGGGTTTTTAAAAATAAATATTAATTATGCCTGAAAATACGCACTATATTTGCAAAACATTCAACATGAATTGTAAATCTTTAATACAGTGGAAACAGTTCAGGAAATATAATTATTGAGCAAATACAGGCGAAATGAATTTGAAATCGGATTTTAAAGGAATAAAATGTGTAAGGGCAAAAACTGGATTCTTAAAAGAACCAAGTTGGGTAAAGATCTTAATTAATATTTGTACAGCAATCTCAATTCTTATACTGGCTATGTTGATAACGCTTGTTTTTGTCGAGTGATTAATGCCATTATGCAGGAACAGGCGCGTGATTAAAGAGAACCTGCCTTGATTCTTGGAGAGGGAGTCATAAAAACATTATTTTACCCGAATGAGTTTGGTGTGTAGGATTTGTGTCTTAAGATTATGCGTTGTTCAGGGATTTAACTGTATTGGGATTGCTGAAAAACCTTAAATTTCTATGTCACCACGAGAAGTTTTGCGAAAGCAAAACGACGTGGTGATCTCAAAATCATCAGAGCTGAGATTGCTACAGTTCTTTCTTTGCTTCGCAATGACAATAAAAAAGACTTTTTAAGCGGTCTTTTATTTGAGAACGTGGTTTTCGGTTTCAAATCACGCTTCCGAAAAACACATACCGGAAAAATCGCAGATAAAAGAACGAGTTATGAATTTGCTGAAACTGGTTCAGATGGAATGGTTGGCGCAAAGGTATCCGGCTCAGCTTTCCGGTGGCCAGCGCCAGCTTATTGCGCTTGCCAGGGCATTGGCTGTGGAACCGGACGTACTGCTTCTTGACGAACCGTTCAGCGCACTTTATGCTGTACTCCGGCTTGAATTACGACGGTGGCTTAGCAAACTGCATGACGAGATTCATATAACGAGCATATTTGTTACTCATAATCACAAAGAAGCTCTTGAATTTGCGGATAAAATAGAGATCATTACCAGCAAAATCGAGCAGATATGGACTCCTGAAGAAGTTTACGACCATCCTGCCAATCCGTTTGTTTATAATTTTCTGGGTAATGTAAATTTTTTTCATTGCCGGATTTATAACGGGCAAGTTTTTATAGGAGACTTGAATGGATATCTGTTTTTCGGAAAACGAAAAATTGAAAACTACTGCCAATTAAGGATTCGTTCGAAGTCATGAAATAGATATCAGTCAGCAGGATAAAAATGGATGATAATGGTATAAATGCTCATATCAAAGATGTGCGTATTTACAGATTTTCAATCACGCTGGATATTTTTTTGGCGCAATTGACGGGTACGTCGGAGAAAAAGTGAGCAGAGATCGGAGAAAAAGTGAGCAGAGAATAGTATCTCCTTTTAAAATTGAGAAAAGGGGATACATTTTTTCCTGAATCAACAACGTAAGGTTTTTCGCAAGCAATTCATATCTCATTTAGATGTATCAGGATATATTACTGTTTTAGCTGTTTAACTTAAACAAGTTTGTTTTAAGCCATATTATAACGCTATTATAGACTGACAAAAAAATGAACTCTCTGTCGATTGTCTTTATCTTGTAATTTCGGATTAAATAAAATATAAAGCGAGTTGATATTGTTTTTATCTAAAAGCAGGTGGTAAATTGAAAATTGATTTTATTTTTTACTAAAGCCTATTAATATTATAGGATAATTATGAATTAGCAGAAAATTAAATATAGAGAGGTTAAAGCAATGATAAAAATTTCTACTAAAGGACGGTATGCCGCCAGATTGATGTTGTATCTTGCTGTCCATCCTAAAACCAATCCTGTTTTGTTGAGGGAAATCGCTGAAAACGAAGAAATTTCCGAAGGGTACCTGGAGCATGTGATCCCGATGCTAAAGAATTCGGGGCTGGTAATATCAAGCCGTGGCGCTCAAGGAGGGTACAAATTATCGCGAAAGCCTGAAGAAATAACGTTAAAAGAAATAATCGAAGCTACTGAAGGCCCGATACGCCTTGTGGAATGTACCGGAGCCAATTCAACATGCGAGCGTATAAGTGTCTGCGTAACACGCGATATATGGAAGGAAATCAGCGATAAAATTTCGCAATTTCTCGAGAGCATTACCCTAAAAGATATGGTTGCTATGCATAAGAGCAAAAACAAACTGGTCGATTATTCGATATGAAATCCACAATAAACTTTTTGTTTTGATAAACTGATTTTTGTGAGCCTGTTGTATAAAGCCAAAATAAATAAAAAATATTTCGGAAAAGAGCGAAATTTTTTATTGACATATCCTATTATTATGATAGGATAAATAGGAAATAGTAAAAAATAGATATATCAATACTAAATTGAGATTGCTGAAAAAGGCTTAAATTAGAATGTCATCACGAGGAGTTTTACGAAAACAAAACGACGTGGTGATCTCAAAACCATCCGCGTTGAGATTGCCATAGCTCTTTAGGAGCTTCGCAATGACAATAAAAATAATTTTCAGTACTATCAAATTAATGTAAGGAATAAGAACTATGAAAATATCGGGATTTATTTTTCCAGTACAAATAATAAAAATGCGATGTTTATTGAAAACTAAAAAAGCCAAAGGGCAGTGTTGATTATCTTTGGTTAAAAGTTGAATTTATTTAAAAATATAATGGGGTTATTTAAAAAATATCGGAAGGAAGAATACAATGAGAATAAGTTTAAAGTTTTTGGCAGTTTTGTTGCTATTGCTGATTTCAGTGTTTAGTCGTTTTGCGCAGGCAAGTCCTCCGTTTAACGCAATTGAAGGTGAAGGCGGCATTGCGTTAAATCCGGTTGCGTATACAGCCAATTCAGGATCGGATTTGTTTGAAAAAAAAGCCGGTGATTTGGATTTTGCAATATCAAAACCGCAGATAGGAACATGGTATGTCGGGTTGGAAGATACAAACATCAACTGGGGTTCGTGGAGTATTGCGGAAACATTTTTCAAGCGTATAGAAACATCGTATGGATATGAACACGTGCGCACATCTGCCGCAAGGATTCATAAGCACAATATTGGTTTAAAGTCGGCGCTTTTGAACGAAAATTTTTATAACCTTCTGTTTTTGCCTGCGGTTTCTGCAGGGATTATTCTTAAAAACACATCCGATACGCCAAGAGGGATAAGATCGACAGGCGCGGATTATTATCTTGTGGCAACAAAGATGATACCACAGCTTCCCCGCCCAATTCTTTTATCGGGAGGCGTATTGTTGACGCAGGGCCGTGTAAACGGGATATTAGGTTTTGACGACCACTGGGATGCAGTGGGATTTGGAAACATTGATCTGATGGTGTTTGACAATCTGGCGGTAGGGTATGAAATAAAACAGGGGCCGCGTTATGGGCATTCGCATTGGAACGATTCCAATTATATGGATGTTCATATTGGGTTTATGGCGACAAAGAAATTGAGTTTAATTGCCGCGTATGTTTATACCGGTGATGAAGAGTCATCTCATAAAGCGGGGCTGGGAGACGGATTTGTTTTGAGTGCGCAATATGCATTTTAAGCAATTGGAGAAGTCAAGAATTTAGTAAAATAGTTGAATTTATGACAGATATTAAGAAAATTTAGAGGAGGAATTGTTAAGTGAGTAAAATTGATAACCAGCTAAAGATAGAAACTCTTGCCCTTCATGGCGGGCAGGAACCTGATCCTGCGACAGGCGCCAGGGCGGTGCCGATTTATCAGACAACATCATATCAGTTCAAAAGTACGGACCATGCGGCAAACCTTTTTGGGTTGCGCGAGTTCGGCAACATTTATACGCGACTTATGAATCCGACTACCGACGTTTTTGAAAAAAGAATCGCCGCTTTAGAAGGCGGGGTAGGCGCGTTGGCGGTATCCAGCGGTCAGTCGGCAATAACTCTTGCGTTATTAAATATTGCCCGTGCAGGCGACGAAATTGTATCCGCGGATAACCTGTATGGTGGAACATACAATTTGTTTCACTACACATTTCCGCGATTGGGGATAAAAGTCAATTTTGTTCCTTCCAATGATTTAGATGCCTTTCAGAAAGCGATAAATTCCAAAACAAAAGCGGTTTATGCTGAATCTATAGGCAATCCGAAACTTGATGTCGCTGATCTGGAAGGTATATCGAGCATAGCGCATAAAAACGGTATACCGTTTGTGCTTGATAACACGGTATCTCCTTATTTGCTTCGTCCGTTTGATCATGGGGTAGATATCATTGTTTATTCAGCAACAAAGTTTATAGGAGGGCACGGTACAAGCATTGGGGGAGTGATTGTCGATTCCGGCAAATTCGATTGGACAAACGGAAAATTTCCGCTGATTGCTGATCCGGATCCGAGTTATCACGGGCTAAATTTTGTGCAGGCGTTAAAACCGCTGGGCAATATCGCATATATTATTAAGGCGCGGGTTACGCTTCTGCGCGATCTGGGGCCTGCGGTTTCGCCGTTTAATTCGTTTCTTTTTTTGCAAGGCCTTGAAACATTGCATCTGAGGTTACCACGCCATTCGGAAAACGCGCTTGCCGTTGCGCGGTATTTACAAAAACACCCGAAAGTAAGCTGGGTAAATTATCCCGGCCTTGAAGACAGTCCAGAGAAAGAAAGAGTAAAGAAATATCTGCCTAAAGGAGCGGGCGCGATATTGGGGTTCGGCATTAAAGGCGGGTTGGAAGCAGGAAGAAAGTTTATTGATTCTTTAGAGCTTTTATCGCATCTTGCTAATGTAGGCGATGCGAAAAGCCTCGCGATTCATCCGGCGACAACCACACATCAGCAGTTATCCGCCGAAGAACAGTTGGCTACCGGAGTAACGCCGGATTTTATACGGCTTTCCATAGGTATCGAGCACATAGACGATATTATCGCCGATATAAGGCAGGCTCTGGAAAAAGTATAAGGAGCAGTCAAATGAGCAAAATATTCTCTGATATCACAAAAACCATAGGCAATACCCCGCTGGTAAAGCTTAACCGCATTACCGAACAGGCAGGCGCCGAAGTAGTTGCGAAATTGGAATCATTCAATCCCTTATCCAGCGTTAAAGACCGGATAGGGCTTGCGATGATAGAGGATGCTGAAAAAACGGGAAAACTTAAAAAAGATACGGTTATTATCGAGCCTACCAGCGGCAATACGGGAATCGCGCTTGCGTTTGTGGCGGCGGCAAAAGGTTACAGGTTGATTTTGACTATGCCAGATACCATGAGTATTGAACGAAGACAACTGCTTAAAATTTTGGGCGCAGAACTTATTCTTACCGATGGCACGAAAGGTATGAAAGGGGCGGTTGATAAGGCCGAAGAGCTGTCAAAAGTAATCCCAAACAGTTTTGTGCCGCAACAGTTCAATAATCCGGCCAATCCTGAAATCCATCGTAAAACCACTGCCGAGGAGATATGGAACGATACTGACGGCAAAGCGGATATTCTTGTTGCCGGAGTAGGGACCGGCGGAACAATTACGGGAATCACTGAGGTGATCAAAAAAAGAAAACCGGATTTCAAGACGATTGCGGTTGAACCGGATGCGTCTCCGGTTTTGTCTGGAGGAGTGCCGGGCCCTCATAAAATACAGGGAATCGGTGCGGGATTTATTCCGCAGATACTGAATCGGGACATTATAGATGAAATAATGCGTGTTACCAATGAAAACGCTATCGCCACCGCACGGAATCTGGCGAGGTTTGAAGGTATTCTCGCGGGTATTTCAAGCGGTGCGGCTTTGTGGGCGGCATTGGAAGTTGCCCGACGGCCTGAGAATCAGGGTAAACTTATTGTGGTTATTCTTCCCGATACAGGCGAACGGTACCTGTCCACATCGCTCTTATAACTCGGTGTTTACGCAGGGGGATCTTGGAAATTGGTGTGCAGCAATACCTGAAAAATCAATTAAGATAAGTGATTATTTCAATAAGTTTGAGAGCGCTGAAAAAGTGCTTTTTATTGTCATTGCGAAGTTTTGAAGGAGCTGTGGCAATCTTAAGCTATGATGATTTTGAGATCAACGCGTCGTTTTGCTTTCACAAAACTCCTCGTGATGACATTCTAATTTAAGTCTTTTTCAGCAATCCCAGTTTATTTTTAATTATAATATTTATACACTATTAGTTAAACTTTGTGAATTTTACCTGTTAAAATCCCGCTAATCCGCAACAACACGAGTGGTAAAAAAAGATTAATTTCCCCGCCGGTTTTGCATGAATTCCCCCTTTTGTGGGCTCTTGCTCATAAAAACCTCAAAAAAACGGGTTGTCTTAAAGAAAAGATTCTTGACTCTGAATTTTATATTGATTAAATTGTATCGTGTAAAAAATTTGTTCCCGATCAAATTTTGATTTTAAAGAGGTAATTATGCCCGATCAAATTAATGGAACCGATAATAATAAAGATGCCGTATCCGTCACGCCAATTTCCGGTAAAACCGGTGCAGAACCGGAATCCGAAAACAGTTTTTTGAAACAAGTTGGCGATTTTTACCTTCAATATAAAGCTCAAATCGGGCTGGCGGTTCTGATTATTTATGTTATTACTTTAGCCATAGCCACGATAATAGAAATTCTTGAGCACTGAAAATAACAGGATAAATTAAAATAAAAAGGAGTCTTAAGGTATGCTGACGTTTTTGCGCAAGAAGATGAAGATAATATTCATACTCATTTTGCTCGGGATAATCCCTGCGTTTACGTTCTGGGGAGTGGGAAATATCTTTCGCGGTACCCATAAACAGGTTATGGGCGAGATATATAACAGGAAAGTGTATGCCAAAGAGTATCAGGATGCTTATATGGCTGTGTACTGGGATGCCCAGCTTACCGGCAGACAGCTTACCGGCGAACAGCTTAACGACAATGCGTGGAACAGGCTTGTTCTTCTTGAAGAATCACGTAGATATGGAGTATCGGCCAGCGATGACGAGGTTGCCCAGAGAATAGCCCAGCTTTTTTCAAGAGGAGGCAAATTTGACGAGACATTCTATTTCGATTTATTATCCAGAAACGGAATATCGCCTGCGGCCTATGAAACCCAGACAAAATATTCTATCATTATCGAAAAAATGCGGGATCTGATTCTTGACGGCGTAAAACTTTCGGATAACGAAGTTTACGAACAATATATTGCCGATAACCAGAAAATGACCGTAGAATATATTTTGTTCGTATACAGGGATTTGCTTGCTAAAATATCCCCATCGGAAGAAGACCTGATTGCTTACTACAACGACAACAAAGACAACTACAAACGCCCTAACGAGGTGAATACCACTTATCTTGGCGTAAAGATCGAGGATTACCTCAATGACGTAAAAATAACCGATGAGGAAGCGAAAATCTATTATGAAGAAAACAAAGCCGAATTTAAACAGGAACATCAGGTTCAGGCGAGGCATATTCTTATAAAAACACCTGAAAAGATGACTGAAAAGGAAAATGAGGGTCTTGTTGCCAAAGCCAAAGACCTGCTTGCCAAAGCAAAAGCGGGCGAAGATTTTGCCGAGCTTGCTAAAAAGCATTCCGAATGCCCTTCCGCCCCGAAAGGAGGCGATCTCGGTTTTTTCGGCAAAGGGGCTATGGTAAAACCTTTTGAGGATGCCGCGTTCTCGCTCAAAAAAGGCGAGATTTATCCGGAACTCGTAAAAACGCAGTTCGGTTACCATATAATTAAGGCGGAGGATATAAAAGAAGAGAGTGAAAAGACGTTTGATGAAGTGAAAACCGAAATAATAGATAAACTTACAAAAGAACAGGCAAAATCCAAAGCAAGGGAGATAATTGAGGAAGTTTACTATAAAAGTGAAGATCTCGAGAATATGAAAAAAGCCGCCGCGGAATACGGATTGGAAATCAAAGAGACCGGCTTTTTTTCAAATTCTTATATTCCCGGAGTAGGCAACTCGAATGAATATTATGATCAGGCGTTTAAACTTGATCTGTTCAAAGTGAGCGAGATTGTGCAGACCGACGATGGTTATTATCTTTTTGCGCCGATAGAGAAAAGAAGCGGCGTTATACCTGAGTTCGCACAGGTTAAAGCACAAGTTGAGATAGATTTCAAGAACACTAAAGCGAAAGAGCTTGCCCGCAAACAGGCGCAGGATGCTCTTGACAAGATCAAACCAATTATGGATTCGGGCAAAAAATCGTTTGCCGACGCGGCAAAAGAAGCTGGATTTGATGTAAAAACCTCACAGCCGTTCACGAAAATCGCTCCTGATTCGAATTTGGGATATGCGGTTGATCTTGGCGATAAACTCTTTTCTCTTAAAGAAGGCACAGTCAGCGAGCCTATTGAATCTACGTCGGGCATGATCATAGCAAAAGTGGTAAAATATGATACCCCTTCGATGGAGGAATACGAAAAAGCTCGCGGAGAGCTCGAAGCAAGGCTCAATATGCAGAAGAAATATATGTGTTTTCAGGAATGGTTCAATATGGTCAGGAAAAACGCCGAGTTAATAGATCTGACCAAATACGCGAAGGGCAAACCGGTTTCTGATTCCGATGAAGAGCCTGAATCTTCGCAGGAAGAGCAAAACCGGTATCCCATAGAAGAATAAGAAATTTATTTGCGTTTTTCCGATAAAAGGGACATTATTTCGTTCATAAATTGTGTTACATCTTTAAATTGGCGGTAAACCGACGCGAATCGGACGAAAGCGACTTCGTCAAGTTGCTGGAGATGGTTCATCAGCTGTTCGCCGATTTCTCTGGTGGATATTTCCCTGACATTTTTGTTTTCTATATATCGTTCTATCTCGTCGGTGATGGATTCTATTTTTTCAAGGCTGATGGGGCGTTTTTCGCAGGCTTTCATTAATCCGTTCAAAACTTTTTGTTTCTCAAAGGGTTCTCTGGTACCGTCTTTTTTGATTACCTGTATATTTGGGCGTTCAAGCGTTTCATAGGTAGTGAACCTGCGCTGGCAGTTGAGGCATTCGCGCCGCCTTCGGATGGCTCTTCCTTCCTGTGATATTCTGGAATCCACAACTCTATCTTCCATAAAAGAACAAAACGGACACCGCACGGCAAACCTCTTTCTGAAAAAAATTGTAAATTTTTGTTAAAAAAACTTTTAATGAAATATATAATATTATAAATTTTTTAGACTTTAATATTAATCAATCTGAATTAGCTGAATTTACTAATATTTTATCAATTATCCGATTATGCACAACAAAATTTGGTTTTTTTTCATTTTCTGGGTTTTGCTGATTATTTGCGCAACTGTTCATGCGCAAAATATGATTGACAATAGAATAGTTGATCATATCAAATCAGTTAAAAACAGGGTTCTGGAATTAAAAAGTTACCGGTATAAACTCACAAATAAGTTCATGAAAAAAAAACTTATAATTGATGAGATGAACTATAGTTTTTCCAAACCTCTTAATATAAGGATAGAATGGTTATCGCCCAGATCAAAACGCGGACAGATTGCCGTTTATTCTGATAATACAATGAAAGCGGCTTTTTCATGGATGCCGTTTGTAATTGAGGTCAATCCGGATTCTGATATTGGTAAAGGTGGATATGATTACCCTATTTACCGTTCCACAGTTGGAGACCTGCTTATCCAGACTGTCGATGATTTTAAAAGGCTAATCAGCGCAAAAGTTATTGAAGAGACCGAGGAATACGCGGTTTATGAACTTGTAAACGACACAAACCGCGCAAACGTGAAAATAGATAAAAATAAGCAGGTTCCTGTTTACATAGAACAGTTCGATTTAAAAGGCAACCTTGTAAACGCCGGTTATTTCGATGAGTTTGAAGTGAATGTGGAGTTTGAAAAAGGTTATTTTAAACTGTAAAAGGTTATTTTATGGTGTTTGAGATTCAGGGGTATTTTCTGCTTGTTCCGTTTCTGATTAGTTTTTCACTTGGGCTGGTACTTTTTTTCAGAAGTGAAAAAGCATATCTGAAAATAAACCGGTCGTTTGCTTTATGGGTGTTTACGATTTGTTTCTGGTATATGCACCTTATTGCCAAGACAGCGGTTATGCCTGATAATATGCTCAAGGTGTTTTGCCGGATATCTCTATCGGGCCAATGGGTGGTTCCTTCCACGTTTTTATATTTTGTATTTTGTTTTACACACGAGAAAATTACAAAATCCAGACTGGTGTTGGTTTTTGTGCCGGCGCTGTTTTTTTTACTGCTGATATTTCTTGATTTTATGGGGTATAAGACGGTCATAGATGCTATCAGGGTAAACTATTACGGCGATATGGGCAGGAGTGTAGTATACCAGATGTACCCGTTTATAGGCTGGGTTATCTATTTTATTGTATATGTTTGTTGGGGAACAGTTTTGCTTGTGGCGCATATAAAAAGGACAACCGTAGCATTTTATGAGGGGAAATTGATTAGCCTGAGGCATCAGTCTGAATTTCTTTTGGCGTCGGGTGCGGTTGTAATTTTTATTTTGGGATTGACGGCAGACATTATAATCCCTATATTTAAACCGCTGGTTTTTCCGGTATCGGGAATAACCATAGTTGTAATGGTACTGTTAATGAGCTATCTGCTTTTAAAAGTCGAAAAATAAAGTAAAAGGTATTTTCAGTATGGATTATTTTATCAGTTATGAACAGAAATACTACCTGTTGAAGGTAAAAGGGGAAATGATCGGCGCGGATTGCGCGCAAGTTTCCAATCAGTTTATCGAGAAAGTTAATAATTTGGATAATCCGGTGATTATGGATTTGAGCGAGGTAGAGTATATCGACAGCAGGGGATTAGGCATAATTGTTTTTTTGTATACGCATGTTAAGAAAAAAGGCCAGCGGTTTTTTCTTGCCGGAGTGAGTAAAGAAATAATGAAAATACTTAAAGTTACCGCGCTTGACACAATATTGAGTATTTATCCCGATATCGAGACAATTGCGAATCACGAGTTATGAAATATAAGCATATTTTATTCATTTGCCTTTCAGGAATAATCTTGTTTTTCTACGGGCTTGGCGCCCGGGATTTTTGGGGTACGACTGAAGCAAGAGTAGGCGAGATAGTGCGTGAGATGTTAAACAGAAACGATTGGGTTGTGCCGCATCTTAACGAAGTACCCCGCTTGACGAAACCGCCTCTTTATTTCTGGTGTGTGGCAATGCTTTGCGCAATATTTAACAATTCTCAGGTAAACGAGCTTATCGCCAGAATTCCTTCCGCAGTATGCGCCGTATTGACGTTAATTTTTACTTATCTTATCTTTGTGCGGGTTTATAATGAAAGAGCCGGGCTGATATCGTCGTTTGTTCTTGCCGCAAACATACTTTTTTTCTGGTATGCCCGGCAGGCGGCAATTGATATGATGATGGTTATGTTCTCAACGGCATCGGTATTATTTTTTTTAAACGGCGCAAGTTCTTCAGGAAAATCTAAAACACGGTATTATCTTTGTATGCACGTCTGTTTCGGATTGGGTATGTTGACAAAAGGGCCTGTTGCGGTGTTACTGCCGCTTTTAGGGATTATTACATATCTGCTATGGTCAAATAAAGTTAAGGAATTAAAAGATTTGTGCTGGTTCAGGGGCGCGGCAATTTTTATGATTATACTTTTACCTTGGGTTATCATGGTTGTAAAAAGGTGCCCGGGTGCATTGAGTATTTTTTACAATGAAACTTTCAATAGATACACCGATGCGTTCGATCATAACCGCCCGTTTTTTTATTATTTCGCGACCTTTTTACCGTATATGTTGCCATGGGCGCTGGCGTTGCCTTTTATGGTATGGCGGATAGTAAAGTTGAAGTATCGGGAACTGAGTTTATATAAGTTTCCGGTTTCATTTTTTGTACCCGGGTTTATTTTTCTTTCTTTGTCGGGGTCCAAGAGGTCATATTATCTTCTGCCGTTATTTCCATTTGCTGCTGGCGCCATAGGGTATTATGTATCCGGTATAAAAGTATCCGATTTCAAATCCGCTAAATTAAAAAAAATGTTGGCAGATTTTTCAGGAAATATAAAATATCAGCTTATTTCGGTATTGGGTGCGATATTGATTTTCATCACGCTGATAAGTTACCTTAATTCATCCAATAAAAAGTATTCGGCGGTGGATTTGTGTGGGAAATTAAAAAGTATCCTGCCGCAAAACTCTGTGTTTATGACATATAAATATTCAAGGCCGTATTTAGTGTATTATATGCAAAGGCAAATCCATTCGATAGAATCTGAAGAAGAACTCAATTCAACATTAAGAGATGTCAATGGTGTTTATGTGCTTATGCAGGAAAAAGATTTCAGGAAAATGAATATATCCGGCGCTCAGGTTGTATTGAGTTATCCTGATTTTACGAAATCGAAGAACGATATGGTTCTCATTACGGCGGAAAATAAATAGGAGAATAAAAATTGGATGAGAAACTGATAGATTTATCCGTAGTTGTTCCCGCGTATAATGAAGAGGAGAACATTCCGGTTTTGCTTGACGAGATATCGTCGGTATTAAATAAACTTTACCTTAATTATGAGGTTCTCGTGGTTAACGACGGAAGTACAGATAAGACATACAATAAACTTATTGAAGCGAAAAAAAAATATAAGAATCTTCGGATACTGCATTTAAGGAAAAATAACGGACTTTCCGCGGCGCTTGACGCCGGTTTTAAAAACGCTATCGGCAAAATAATAGTAATTATAGACGCGGATTTGCAAAACGATCCGGCAGATATACCAAAGCTCATATCTCTGATAGGCGAATATGATGTTGTGTGCGGATGGCGCAAGAATAGAATAGACCCGATATCGAAGAAGATATCGTCAAAGATAGCGAATTTTGTGCGCAATAAGTTGACTGGTGAGGAAGTAAATGATACGTGTTGCGGCCTCAAAGCTTTCAGGCGCGAATGCGTGATAAATTTTAAAATGTATAACGGATTACACCGATTTTTACCGACTTTACTTAAAATGGAAGGGTATAAGATTACTGAAATACCTGTAAACCATCGTCCTAGAACGCTTGGCAAATCAAAATACAATATTTCCAACCGTCTGTTTAAATCGTTATACGACCTTATTGCGGTACGCTGGATGAAAACGAGACGGCTTGGATATCAGGAGGATATAATCAATGATTGATAGTTCCATAGGAAAATATATGTTGATATTAGGGTTTATCGGGCAGACAGTCTTCTTTTCGAGGTTTTTGATTCAATGGGTAGTATCGGAAATCAAAGGCGAAAGCATTATTCCGATGGTATTTTGGTATCTCAGCATAACCGGTAGCGTTATACTGTTAATATATGCGCTATACCGGAAAGATCCAGTGTTTATCGCCGGGCAAAGTGTAGGGTTTATTGTTTATATAAGAAATATATTTCTTGTCAAACGAAAAAAAAGAATATAATAAATATCATAGTCAAAATATAGAAATGGAATTAAACAAACAGGAGGTTGAAATGAGGAAATATTATGTAATATTGCTTCTGATCGGTTTGGCAATATCGTTAAATGCCTGTGGCAAAAAGGAAGAACCTAAAAAACCGGAAGAACAGGCCACCACTGAACAACAGGCAAAACCCGAAGAACAAAAAACCGGACAGGAATCTTTGCCAGGCGAACAGCCGGCTGTACCTGAAGAAATACCGCAACTTGGTGCCGCGGCAGATTTTACGCTCCCAAAACTTGATGGAACCAATTTGAGCCTCAATGAACTGAAAGGAAAAGTGATTATCCTTGATTTTTGGGCTACCTGGTGCCCTCCATGCCGCAAAATGATTCCCGATTTGCAAAAACTCTATACTCGTTACAAAGATCAGGGCCTTGAAGTTGTAGGTATATCTCTCGACGAAGGAAGCCCTGAAAGCGTTAAGAGTTTTGTTGAGAATGTTAAAATAGACTATCATATTGTACTTGGCAACAGGGAAGTCAGTAAAGCGTACGGCCAAATAAATGCTATCCCGACTACTTTTATTATAGATAAAGAAGGAATGATTCGCGACAAACACATCGGTTTTCAGAGCGAACAGGATATGGAAGCTGTTATAAAGCCGCTGCTGGGTAAATAAGAACCGGTTTTGAATAACCGGCAGGGTTATGGTATAATTAATATAAAAAAGTAAGGTTACGGGAAAATTGGAATTTTTATGAGAGGTCTTATTCCTAAAATGAAATAGTTGTGTTTTTTTGTTTATAATTAGCCAATATAGTTTTTAATCGGATTTATGAAGGGGGGATGTTCATAATTCGTACGATTTGCGAAAAGTAGAAAATATGTTATACTTATAGTGAACGTCGAAAAACAAGATAATTGCCTATGAATATTAATGTTAATGGAATAAATGGCGATCGTTATACGGTTTGTACGGATGAAGAGCTGATATTGCTTGCCAAAGAAAGCGACTACAAAGCTTTTGACATCCTGCATCAGCGATATCTGAAGAAGATACTTAATTATGTAAACCGTATGATTTGTGATTTCCAGAAATCCGAAGAAATTACTCAGGAAACTTTCCTGCAGGTGTACCGTCATTTAGACAGTTATATTCCGCGAGGTAAAGTATCCTCGTGGGTCTTTAAAATAGCATCAAACCTTACCAAAAATGAACTCCGGTCTCAAAAAAGAAAAAATTATTTAGGATTGTCACTGTACAAAAAAATAGTAACCGATGATCAGGAAATGGAACTTATTGAAGTAATCCCCGACACATCCAGCGAACCGGATGCAATTGCCCAGCAGAATGAACTATCTGATCTGCTTGAAAAAGCCATACGTTCACTGCCTAAAAAGTACAGAGAAGTCATGCTTGTATGCGAAGTATACGGGTATTCTTATCAGGAAGCAAGCGAGATATTATCATGTAGCAGGGCAAATATCGGTATTAGGTTATGCCGTGCGCGCAGGAAAATGAAAAAACTGCTCATGTCTCTAAACGGCCAGATTCCTTACATCTATAAGATCGATGAAGACGTCAATAAATTCCAATAGTTTTGGATTGCTGAAAAAACCTTAAATTTCTATGTCATCACGAGAAGTTTTGCGAAAGCAAAAAGACGTGGTAATCTCAAAATCTTGATAGCTTAAGATTGCTACATCTCCTTATAAGCTTCGCAATGACAATAAAAAAGACTTTTTCAGCGATCTCAGTTTTATATTTGAAAACCAATAAAGATATGAAGTATTATTTTTTTTCAAAAAAGAATCGAATATGGTTTGCGGTTCGTTTTAAAAATTAAATTATAAAAGACAAAAAATGATTTGTTTTTTGAAAAAATAACCAAAAATTTTTTCGGAATACTTTGGCATTCCGGTTTATTATAATTTAAAGCATCGAATCAGTATAGCTTTGCAATAGCAATATCAAGCCGCCTGATCAATTAGTTGCCTGTTCGACGGTTTGACTGGTGTTATCTTATTCGGACGGATGTTTATGTCAGGAAGCGGGAGAACATTCTGGTTGATGCGTTTAAATTCCGAAAAAATATTTGTATCGGAAGTCAGAAAAACCATATTGGCTGTACTGTTTGTGTTTAATCTGATCAATTCAATAAGTTTATTTAAATCGGTTTTGCCTGGTGTTTGGGTTGAAAAGCCTGGAATAGCAAGAGAAACCATTTCTTTCCCGATAATTACAAATTTGCGAGAGTCGAGACCTGTTTGTTCAAGAAGGTTTTCCATAATATCACCGGATATTTCCGGCGATACGATAATGATTTTCGGCGTTTCCTCGGGTTTGGAGCGTGAAAAGATATCTTTTATCCACACTAAAACCGACGGTTCCTGTCCGTTAAAATAAATGGCGTAAACATCATTCGATTTTGAAGCGGTTATTTTTTGCGCGATCTGACCGGCTAAAACTGTATCCGACGTAAAATCGAGGTTGCTTAATTCCGCGTTTTCAGGCATAAGCGATGTTTGATCGAAAACAATCATCCGGTTTGAACTTGAAACGGGGCTTATGTAATAATCCCTGAGCAGTTTGAATTTTACAAAAGAGTTCATAATTCGCCTGAGTGTGCTTATGGCTTTCTCGGCGTGGGCGAGCAGATCGGGTATGGAATCTTTATATGAATCGTAAAAATATTCCATCATCTGAGTATTGGCGTAGGCGCTTGCCAGCGGTGATGCGATCAGGTCGCTTGCAAACTGTGTTGTAATGGATTTGAGTTGTGCCTGTTTGCTTAAAGCTACTTCAGAGTAATCAGGTTGTTCAAGGGCGGTGTATTCTGATGAGAAATTTTTAAAAATAGCGTTGATTTCACGTACTTTTTGGAGGAATAACGTTTTGTCGCTGGCAACCCCTTTTAAATCGGTTAATTTCTTTATGGCGGACTCTATGCCTTCTGCAAATATGGTTTCGCAAATAACCGTCTGTCGTGCGATAATCTCAGGTAAGATATCCCTTAAATCGCTGACAGGTATTTTTTCCTTGCCGATAAGGTTTCCTGTCGAGTCGAATGTTATGTAATTATTTGCTCCTTCATCTTCATAATTGAGTTTAAAAACAATGCTTTCTTTATCAAAAACTGCTTGAATCATAATTTGTTCCGTTTTTAATTCGGGAATTAAATCTATAACCCTCTTGCTTTTTGTCTTGTCGTTGCCGATGCTTGTTATCAGAGATGTTATTATGTCTATTCCAAAAACTTTAAACATTTTTGCATATTGCTGTTGTGAGATAATATCAGGGTTGGCAAAATAAAATTCTATGAGGTTCTCCATTCCGCTTAAATTTCCTTCAAGAGCGCGATAGAACATTATTTCCGGGAAAGGTATGTCTTGAGTTTTGGCTGATAATTCATTATAAGCCCAAACCGCTTCTTTTACGGACTGAAACATAGGGTTGAGCATGATAGCCAGATTCTCGAAGGCATCGTCGTAACCGATAGATTTTAGATGTTCATAAAATTCAGCGTCGATATCGCGCGCGATCAGTTCGGCTGTCTGATAAGGTGATTTCCCTGCAATTGGCGCATTTAACTGCGGATATACGGTATTATTGCTCAGCAGTCGGATTATATCGCCTGCGATTTCACTGCCGGATTTGGCGGAACTGCCGATAATGTTTGCGGTAGCCGATTCGCCGGCTGAATTAAGAAGTTCCATAAGTTTTTCTTTCTGTTGGGAACTCATAATCCTGACATAAGCGATATTGTTATAAATAGATTTTGCTTCTCCGGCTAAACCGGTTTTCGTCATAAATTGGCGTTGTATTACAAAATCGAGGAGCAGTGGGTCCTTGAATGCTCTGATATCGAGAATGATTTCGGTTTTGCCATCGGGCGACACTTGTTTCGTGTCGCCTAAACGCCAGTATCCGTCTACAAGTCTGATGCTAAGTTTTTCCGCAGGTAAATTTTCCGGCGAAATTCCGGTATTGATTAAACTTAACAGGATAGCCTGTGAATATTTGTCAATATTGATTGAGTTTGGAGCGGCGTTACCGTTCCATAAGGGTTCCCATTTTCCGAATTTGGATAGTCTCAGCGTGCATATAGTATCGGGTTCTTGTAAACCTGAACCGGTTTTGCCGGAATCAGCCAATGCGGTTGGCTGAGAAATATTTATATGCGTAATGAGGTTATAAAAAAGCTGATTAAAATGTGCCAGTTGAATATCTGTATGTTGGGGGATAATATCTGTTCCGTCTATAGAAAAATAAACATCCGGGTCTCTTGATAAAACAAGCATTGTTTCCGCGATAGAGACATTTTTCAGTTTGGATATCAAACCGGGAAGTTTATCGTTTTTGAATTTAAGGATATACCGGCGTTTATTTGAGGGCAAACCTGATTCAATCATGCTGGCGGTAACGTTTATCTGAATATAATCCTTTAGTTTGTCTAAATCCTGAGCGGTATAAATATTTACAGAAGCTGAAAAAACCAGTCCTTTATTATCTCCAGTCTGAATCCATTTCATGGGTATGGTTTGTCCCAGATTCATACCGTTTTGTGCGGCAAGAACCGCAGTTTCGTTTTCGGAGATAGCATTTATATCTTCGGGAGCGATGGATATTACAGGCGCATAGGGGGTCGTTCCGATTAAAAATCCGTTGATTTTTACGAAATATTCGGTTTCGGCTATATTTTCCCTGTTAATTCTTACTATCTCAGCTTCTATGTTTTGTTGCGAGAGCCAGTTTTTAGTGTTTAGGGCTATATCCAGTGATGTTTTAGGGCGCGAAAGCGTGCTGTTTGCCATCAGCGCCTGATTTTTCATGGTGATGGGAGTTATAACCGTATCGCTGTGTGCTAACCAATCTGCGGGTTCGTTTTTCTCGCAATCCATGTATTGGGTTCTTAGAAAACCTGTTAATCCTTTCTGAATAAGGTCAAGAGCATTATTTAGGGATTTTCCAAATGTATCGTAATCGGCGTTTTTTAGAAAGGCAAGCAGTATTTCGAGATCCGGTTCGTTCAAGTTACGTATTTTTTCAATCTGTCCAAGAACGTTTTCTTTCGATTTATACATATTGAATGCAAGGTATGACAACATTTTAAACATTCCGCGCGGCTGGGAGATAATAGTATTTCTAAACGTTTGTTTATCGGTAAACAAGGCATGAAACGGGAATCCCGTTTCCATCAATTTTTTTGCCAGAGTGTCGAACATTTTGATCAAATCCTGTGGAAGCTGGGTTTCAATCAACGCCGCGGATAGATCCCTGAAGGCGCTTCTGGTAGCGGAAAGATTTTCCAGTTCACGTGATTTGCTTATCATATCCGAGATCGGATCATTCGATGTAAGCACCGATTTTAGTGCTGGTTTATCGAGTTCTCCGGTTATCCGGTTAAGCGATTTTAGAGTCAGCGATATCGCAAAGGGAACATTGTCGTTGTGGATGGTTTGCGGGATTTTCCCGTGCAGTTTCAAAAATGGGAATGACCAGGTAATATATTGCGCGAGTTGCGAATAAGTAGCATCCGTATCGGGTGTTGACGATAAAAGATCGACGCTGTTTTTTAAAAAATCCTGTTTATCGTAATTGATTTGTTCGGCTAAAAATAATTCGAGTTGTAATGCGCTCCATAAAAGTTTGCGTTCGAGTTTAAGTGATTTCGGTTCAAACAAAAAATCGTTTGTGGCAAGAGCTGCTGATCGTTCTTGCTCTATAAACTCGCGCGCCTGCGCAAATTCAGGTTCTATTTCAGGGAACTTGCTGTTGAGAAAAGGGTTATTCACTATTTCGTCATAAATTTGTGTTATCCGGTTAAACCCTGCTTTAAGTTTAACAAAATCGGCTGTTTTTCTGTTTATCAGTTGCAGGTCGGTTTCGCCGTCGAGTTTAGCGGATTTTATTGCTGTCTGGATACGCTGTTTAATTTGTTCGTCGGAAACGCCGGTTGAGAAAGCGAAATCCAGGTCGGCATCGCTTATTATTCCAAGACGGTAGAGGCAGGCGATATGTTTTTTTGATTCACGAAAAATGTTTGTTTGAGTGAACAGGTCGTTAAGGTCGATTTCAGACGAGTATTCGCGTTCATGCAGGTTATAAATCCGCAGTTCATGGGATACGGATTTTACGTCTGCGCCGTTTAATCCCATAAGATGAAACAAACTGGTCTCGTTATGATAGAATTCCGATCCGATTCCGCGCATTTTTTGGAAAAATTCCGAGAACGAAACTGAAGTTACGTCAATGGTATTTGTGTTTGGCGAAAACGTTTTATTGTAAGACATTTCGTTCTCTTTGAAACTGCTTTGAAACCACATTCTCGGCGCGTTTTCAAGAAGTTTGTCGAGAAATTCAGCTACTATAACTACATTTAATGCGGTTTCGCCGGAAGCGTCCTGCACGGGTCTTGTCAACTTAAGCAGAATCAGGTTGTTATCCACGATGTTTTGCCTGCGGATTTCCTGTTTGAATTTATCGAGAAAAACATCGACGTCGTCTTCTGCAACATCTATTGTAATTACTGAATACTGTTTTCCCTGATTCAATTTAATAAGCGCATCATTGAGTTTCGAGCCGATCCAAGCGGTTGGGGGCAACCGTCTCAACATGGGAATAGCTTCAAAAACCGATGTCGGCGAACTTTGCGCAGGTTTATGAATTATACTGTCGAGGTTAGTGATTATTTCCATTAACTCTGAAGACTCGAAATTAGCAAGGTATGGGGCATCAGATTTATCTGCAGGGTCGGCAATGGCGGTTTTGAGCAGGTCGGTTAAAATCAAAAAACCTGTTTGCGGGTATAAAGTAAAAATCCTCTCGAAATTTTCGCCTTCAATTAATTGTTTTACATTGTCGGGGATTTCGATATTTTTATCTGCGGATTTTTTTACGTATGCGATAAAATGCATCCATTCTTTAATGCTTAAAGCAGGGTATTCCGTTTTTGCGTTTAATTCTGCAATACGGGGAGATAAATTCGAGAAAAATAATTTTTTGTCATTTATTTTGCTCGGCATAAGATCTTTCATTATATTTGCCATATTTAAAGCGCTTGCAACAAATTGCGGATTAACTTCATTCTGCTTTATGGAAGGGTTAAGAAACTCAAATTGCGACTGAAAACTTTTATACTGGGGCATCCGGTATACATATCTTGCGATCTCGGTTATTACATCCGATTCGTTCCATTCTTTTGAAACTGCCTTTTCAAGAAGGTTGGCGTAATTTAGCGCTTCAACTTCTATTTCGGTATCTATTTGCGTAGATGATTTAAGGTATTTGATAAGATCCTGCTGTTGATCAGGGGAGTAATTGAATACGAAATTTGAGACGGACATAAAAATAGCGGATATTTCTTTATAAAGCGATATGGAAGAAGTAGCTATATCGTAAGCTAAAAGAACATGGTTTTGAATTCCCTGCAGGTAGGCCTCAAATAGTTCATGCTCGATTTCCGATAGTAAAAGCAGGGGATGGTCGAGCCCTGCCTGGTGTATTGCGAGCGTATCGTCTTTCAATTCGGCAATACTGTTTCTGCCGGTATCGATATTTATATTTTTGATTCGGGAAAGCATTTCTTTACCGTAAATTTCTTCCAAAAAAGTTATGGCGGTAATCAGATTGCGTTTTTGCAGGTTGGTTATGGCGTAAAAATCGCCGGGCGCGGAAATCGGATGCGATTCGATTAGAGTATAGCGATCCGGTTTAACGGAAATAGGCGAATGGATACTGTAGATATAAGGGTGTTCCTCGAAATTGTTTGGCAAAGTTGTTCTTCTGCGGGCATGGTTTCTAACTGTCGCTATATCCTGATCAACCGTATCTGCTTTATCTTTAGAGATTATTTTCAGTATAAGTAAATCCTCTATTGCGTATAAAATTTCATAATTGGCGGTTATGGATAATTCTTTTTTTAGTATATTAAGAGCTTCGGTAAGGAGTCCACTGTTTGCCCCGTGCGCTGAGCTGTACTGAAACCTGATAATACCGCCGGGTTTTGTAACACGGATCATTTCTTTTAAAGCGGTTGAGGCATTATTAATAAAAAACAGCATATAGCTTGAATTTGTGATATCGAAAGAATCGTCCGGGTACGGTATATCTCTGGCGTCGGCGATAGCGAATTCGATATTTGAAGGGGGTTTTTGGGCAATTTTTGTGCCGGTTTCTTCTTCTTTATCTTTTAGATCCATTGTGCGGAAATACAATTGGCCGTCAGTTGTTCCGTTTGGAGCGAGTGTGTATTCTTTCAGGTTTTGTTCGCGTCTTTGTTTGGGGAAAAGCCGTTCTGTTTCATTTATATATGCGGCGACTTCCCTTGCCGCTTTCTGCTGGTAAGGATTGATATCTATTCCGGCGGCAAAAGATGCGCCCTGAAAATGTGCGTAGAAAACATTGTATCCGAGTTGAGAACCGACATCGAGCACGGTTTTCCCTTTTAGATCGGTAAAATCGCGGATATCTGAAAAAGTTTCAAATCCGCCGATCAGGTCGCCGAGTATGATATTATGTTTTGTTTGAAGGTTTGTAAATTCCGATACGGTCATGTTGCCTGATTTTTCTGACCATGAACCTTGTTTTAGCGGTTTGAAACGGGCGTTTAGATGTTCTTGTGCATATTTGATAAAACTGTCCTGATTATCAAATGAATATAGTTTTTCGTCCTGATCCCTGAATATTATTGCGCGTACAATAATTCCGTGATCAAGGGCAAATGAGCGCATATCGCTGGCAAGCCAGTTAAGCTGGTCTATTTTTGCGTTGCCCGAAGAAGTGTTTTTCAAACTTTTGGCGAGTTCTGTGGCCGTTAATTTTGCAGGATCGGTTCCGGCGAGAGCTATATAAGATAATGTAAAACTGCCGTCAGCTTCAATAACCAGAACGCCGTCTTTAAGTTCTGCGTGTGAATAAATACCCTGAGTTAATGCGGCGCTTTCAGATATTTCAATTTCTGCGGGAAGAGGAGCTTGTCTGGCGGTCATGCGCACAAAGAGAGAGCCGTCGGTTAAATAAATGGTTCTGAGCTGATATGTCAGTCCGTCGAATCGGGCAAAATCACGAATACCTCTGTCAATGCCGGATGTAAAAAGCACGCTGTAGAGCATATCCGCAAAAGCCTCGAAAGGGATATTTATATCTACTGAAAAATGGCTTATTCCCCGTTGTTTGAAAATTTCGCCCCATTGCAGCCCGAACTTTTCTACGGGAACGATGTTGTCGTCCGACTGAATATTTTTCAGTATTTCAAAAATTGTGCGGTTCAAATCCGAAAGTTTAAGCGGGTTTTTGGTTTTTATCGGGTTTTTATGGGAGTCGGTAATCATACCATCAGGAATTTCTCCCTGATTTAAGCCGGCAATATAATTTGCCGCTTCGAAAATATCGGATAGCAGGTAATTGCCGGAAGGATTTTTGTCAATCGCATCGAACAATTGCCTTAAAGTAGCGGTACCTTGTTTATATTGATTGATAAGTCCTGTATTTAAGAATAGAGTTTCCAGCGAATCCGGTCTGATTATTTGTCCGCTTATAATTGATGATGCTTTTATCAGGTCTTTGATCCTGTTGGCGGTTTCATTGGATGTAATTTCGACAATATCTGTGCCGAGTTTACCGTTTTCCAGAATATGGTTCGGGGTATGGTCAAGTTCGCTTTTCGAATCAGAGCTATGGAACAAAAACACTGCTTTTTTTGATCCTATACTTATAGTTACCGCTAAATTTCTGCCGATTACCTCAACGGATTCGATTTTTAGTCCATGCGCGTATTTCTCAAGCCAAGAGTCGAGAAAAATTTCGGTTTTTGACAAAATTTCCCCGAGGTTTTTCTTTATGGATTCTATATCGCGGGGAGCGATATTTCTTATTTGCGCGCTTATCAGCATTGAACCGAAAATCTGTTCTCTTGCGGGTTTTAGTTGCGCGCCTGCTAAAGGATCATCTGCAAGCCACGACGCTACAGCCAGAGTCGAGCCGGATACCCACCGTTCAAATGGTGATTTTATGTTCTGCACAAGTGAAAAATAACTGTTTTCGGCTGATATTTTTTTTATTACGGGTTTTATGGAGCAGTAACTGATATTGCGTTTCTCTAGTTCGGACAATATTCCGTCCTGATGGAAACCGCCCGTAATAATTACTGCGGTTGAGGAATTTTTATTTTTCAGGAGTTCAATGAGGTTTTCTACCATAGATACGTCCCGCATACGCGCCAGACTGTAAAATTCAAATGCGGATAAAATTGCATTTTCGATAAGGGCCCAATCGGGTTTCTGTGTGCTGTGTATCATTTTTCCGGAAGCGGTTTTAAACCATGACAGGCAATGACTGTTTTCGAGCGATTTTAATCCCGAACTGTCGATACGCAGGTTGATTAAGTCTCTGTAATACAGGGCAGATTTGGTTAGTTCAAAAAGGTCTTTTTGTTCTTGGGTTGTAAACAGAGTATCAGCCATTGACGATATCGCGGTTTCCAGTTCGGTATTCAATATCGAAACATCAATTTCAGCGGACATTAGAAGAAAATCAGAGTATTTTTTTAGTTCAACATACTCGTTTTCCTGTCCCTGAAGTGAATTTGCGGTTGCGGTAAGTTTTCTGAAATACTCGCATCCAGATATCTTGTGAAGTTTATAGTGGAGGTCGAGTTTGAAAATTTCCTTGATCAGTTCTTTATCGTTATGCGCAATAACTTCGTCAAGGAGTTTGAGGCGTTCATTCTCAAGCCTGTTGAAATCTATATTTTTTTCTTTTTCGGCGATGTCTATAAACGTTTTAAGTAAAGGAAACCTTGTAAGTTCGGCTTCGGAATTTCGCAAAAATGAGCATATATATTGCAGGTAATCCTGAAAACCGGTTTTTTCGCCGTGAAAGTCGGACCATTTGTTTAAGAATTCAAATTGTGCATCATTTAGTATGGATTTTCCTTGCGCGTTTAACCCATCGGTAATTTTGCCGATTTCGGAGGATGCGGCAGGCATCTTATCTATAGATTGCGCCATCAGTGTGTGGTCGTTGCGGTACAGATCCGGGTTTTCGGTTCCGGCAATGACAAAAGGTTCTTTTCTGGTTATAGATAAATATTCCGCGCCGGATATATATCCTTTATTAACAAAATATTTAGATACATCGGAAAGGACTTTTTTGTCGGGGAAATCGCGGTAGCGGTTTAGATTGATTATGCCGGACGCGCCTTCGATTGCCACTACCGTATTTTTGTTGTTTGACAATATTTTTTCTATGATGTGGGAGATATTATACTGGGCGTCAGGCTGGCAATGCGCGTCCTGGATGTGGTATACGGTGATGTTTGAGGGGAGATTTTTTTTCGCTGTTATTCTGCCTGTTTCCGGCGGGATATTGCAAAATTTATCGTTTGAGTCGCAGTTAGCGTTATCCATGAAGCAGGTAAAGAGATTAAATAAAACTAAATATATAATAATACGGAAAAATATTTTCATTTTTCTCTTTCCCGATATAAATATTGCCGGCGATTATCTTATAATATTTTATAATACAATAAATTGGAAAAAATGTAAATAGAAGCGTGAATTAAGGCAAACTTTGTTTTGCGGACAAATAATTATTCGGCTGTTTTGATAAAAATGACTTTCGAGTCGCCGGGCGCGTAAAAATCGTTTAGAACAGCTTCTATTTTGTATCCGCATTTAAGATAAAACGATCTTGTAGGTTCGTATTGTTGTCTTCCTGAAGTTTCGAGGTAAATCCTTTGCGCGCCGGTATGGATAATTTTCTGTTCTGTAAGTTTAAGGATTTCCTTGCCTAATCCTAAACCTCTGTATCTGCCGTCAACGGCAATCCAATAGATATAATACGAGAATCCGTTAGTGCATGGAGCCGGTGCATAACTTGTTACGGCTATAGGTTCGCCAAGGTATTCTGCGAATATAAACTCGTATTCGGCATTGTTTCCTTTTATCAGGTTTTCTTCAACCATAGTTATGCCGATATTTATTTCTTCTTCTGAAAAAAATCCTGTCGATTCCAATATGCGTTTGACATTATCCTTATCTTTTTCGCAAACGCCGAAACGGTACTTTATTTGTGATAAATCAATAATGGATTTAGCCATAAACCTAATTCCCTTTATAAAATTGACATTGTAAATGGCGGGATTATAACAAAATGGAAGCTGGAAAATCAAAAAAAATATGTTTAGGGATTAAATATTTATTCGCATTCACATTATCATAGCATCGCCGAAAATTTTTGGTTCTTTTTTCAAAAATAACGAAGCATTTTAAAATCAAACGCATATTAAGATTAAATACGTAAATATAATTTTTGAATAACCGAATATCTAAATAAATCTTTTTAGAGAAATATAATCATGAAAAATACAATAAAGATCGTGTTTTTTTGTTTATTTACCGTATTTTTGCTCCATGAAATTTCATCGGAGTCGGTCGGGAGAAATTCAAAGAACCTTTGCAGGCAGGCGCTGGCAAGTTTTGGGCGGGGCGAGCGTGAAACTTCTCTTAAGTACCTTAAAGAGGCGCTCAAGCAAGATCCGGGTTGCTATTATGCTTACAGCATTATGGGCGATATTTATTATTCGATGGGCAAACTTGAGGAATCTAAGAGTAGTTACAAAAAAGCGCTTAAGCTGAACTGTGAATATCTTCCGGCGCTTAAAGGGTTATCAATTATTTTCAGCAAACAGAAAGATTGTAATGCCGCCATAAAACAGTGCGAATCGATACTTAAACTCCAGCCGGATCATTCTGGAACCTATATTATTCTCGGTGATTGTTATCTGCGGATGGATATGTATGATAAAGCCGCAGCAACTTATCAAAAAGGGATCAGGTACAATTCGAAAAACCCGAAATTTTTTTATAATTTTGCGCTAGCTTGTTTTCGGTTAAAAAATTTTGAATCGGCGTTTATTTATGCGCATAAAGCGATATCGCTGAAACCCGATTATCCGCAGGCTTATTATTTGGCCGGATCGGTCAAGTTTGAGGAACGCGATTATAGTTGTGCGCAGAAATATTTAGCTTTGGCGATAAAACACAAGCCTGATTATGCGGATGCTTATCTGGTTTTGGGAAGAATTCACATTGAGATGAACGAGCCGGATAAAGGGTTATTGTTGTTTGCAAAAGCTTCGCAAATTGATCCTTCTAATCCGATAATATATTACGAGCAGGGCGTTATTCATTATAAGAACAAAAATTATGCTTCTGCTCGCGAATATTTTGAAAAATCATTGAAATTCAACGGCGAATTCGCTCCCGCACACTGGAAGCTGGCTAAAACATATATCGCTTTGGGAGAAAACGAAAAAGCGCAAAACGAATATGATATTTTAAAAAAGATGAACAATGTTTTCGCCGATGATCTTGAATCATAAATACCTGTTTTTAAAAGTTGACTTTTGGAAATACGGTTGTATTATATGTATTTATGGATAATGCGGACTTTATTGAAAATCTCAATCCCGAATATATGCGCCTTGCCATACTTGAGGCGCGCAAAAATCTTATTGACAAAAGAGGCGGCCCTTTTGGAGCGTGCATAGTGAGAGGCGATGAGATCCTGTCGGTTGGTCGCAATACCGTGCTTGAGGAAGATGCTACATGTCACGCGGAAATAAATGCTATAAGGATAGCTTCGCGCAAAATCCGGTCTTATATTTTATCCGGCTGTTATATTTATTCGACTACCGAACCGTGCCCGATGTGTTTCAGCGCTATTCATTGGGCTCGAATCGGCGCTATTATCTACGGAACATCCATAGATGATGTGAAAATACTTGGGTTTAATGAGCTTGCCATACCTGACCGCAAACTAAAAGAGATAGGGAAAAGCGGCATTCTCATTGCAGACAGTTTTCTAATCGATGAATGCAGAAGCATGCTTGACGACTGGAATAAACTGCCGGACAAAAAAATATACTGAAATTTCAGTCTATCCTGTTGACGTATACAGTCTGGGTTGGAAACGCGAATTTTATTCCTTTGTTTTCCAGTTCTTTTTTTAAGCTGATATTGAGTTCCTGCTGGATATCCATGTATATGTTATAGTCGTTTGATAAGACGTAATATACGACTTCATAGATAAGGCCGGAGTTGCCGAAAGAGAAAAAATGCGCCCTGTCGAAAGATGTTTTCTCAATGCCGGTGATTATATTTTTAATTATTTCAGGTATTTGCTGTAATTGGTCGGTCGCGGTGTCGTAAGTTATTCCGAACTGGAATATAATTCTCCGTTTATCCATTCTTTTAAAATTTCTGATCCGGGTTTTTGTCAGGTCGGAGTTGGAAAAAACCAGTTCTTCGCCGCCAAGGCTTCTTATTCGCGTGGTTTTTATGCCGATATGTTCAACAGAACCGAGATATTGATCGACGATAATGAAATCGCCTATTTCAAAAGGGCGGTCGAAAATAATAGCAAATGACGAAAACAGGTCTGTGAGAATAGTTTGGCATGCCATGGCAATAGCTATGCCGCCGATACCTAATCCTGCAATTATGCTCGATACTTTGAATCCGAAATTATCAAGCATGAAAATCAGCCCTATTCCCCAGACAAGCCCCTTAAAAACCGGCAGGAATACCTTATAACTGTGACGATTAGGCATTTCCAGCTCTTTTTTTGCCCAGATATTCTTTAAAAATAGATCGACAACCGCTACAGTAACCCTTATAACTGAAACCGACAGAATCACTATCCATAACGTATTGATGAATTTAATTATCGCCGGATTTAAATTGATACTTTTAAAAGCAAGATAAAACACCGAAAAATAAAGTAACATTATAAAAATTTTTTCGCAGTTGCCTGCAAAACCCGCATCAATTTTACTGTATATTGTTTTAGTTAAACTTATTATCCATTTTAAAATATGTTTTTTTATTATTGTTATTGTTATGCATCCGCCTGCTATAATGGATATAGATACGATATAATCCGTAACTGTGTTTCCCATGAAACTGCTGTTGAAAAAGTTGGCGTTCATTTTTCCCTCCGATAAATAAAAAATTGCGATAAAACTGTATAAGAAAAATACTATATAGCACGAAAAGAGATTATTTATATTATACGAATTAAAATAAATACGTAAATCCGCTAAGATAGATACATTGAAAGGATAAACCGGTTGATATTTTTGCGTGTCGGATCAGTTGTCAAACCAGATTCCGAGTATTTTGTAGCATTTTTTTACTTCTTTTGATTCGTTGATAATATCGTTTTCAATCGGGAGCACACTCTCAAACACAATACTGCCGTTATATTTCTGGTATTTGCGAATGGCGGTTTTACCGTTTTTGAGCTGAATTAGGACATAGTCGCCGCAATGAATCGGTTTGAGCGAAGAATATATCAGGGTTTGTCCCTTATACGCTATGGGTGCAAGGTCGTTGCAATTAATTTTGAGCGCAAAAATATCATCGGTAATGTTTATGGAACCGCAATATGATTGACGCTGGAAACAAGTAGATACTTCATTATAACTATTGATTTCGGAAACTATGGGCACTTTGGAGTGGGACGAATCCGCATTGCGGGCAGTTTCAATAGAAATGGGGTTTTCTTTTATTTCACTGCTGATATCATCTTTGAGTTCGGGGATATCGGGATTGGGCAAATAAAGGATATAGTCGGTATTGCTGTTGTCGATGATTTTCAGGCTTCTTAAATCAGGGAAATAATACCATAGTTTTATTGAAGGAATACCGATTGTGCAAGATAAATATATGGAATGTAGTATGTGTTTCTTTTTAAGTTCTATGTTGTATGCCGTGACGGCGTTTGTGAAGCGTTCTTCCGAAGAAAAATTTTTCGGATTAGGGAAATCCTGAAACATTGGGAACTTAAATGTGCCTGCGTAATAGCTGTCAAGACACTTTAGCCACCATGAGAAAAAATTCAGGTTGGGCGGGGCTGAGGAAAAAAAAGCTATGGCTTTGCGTTCTTTTGCGATATCAATTTCCGGGTGGCGCAATGATACGTATTTTGCCGCCCGGTCCGCCCGGAAAAGCCGTTCTCCAAGAAACACAGTAAGATAAAAGAACACAAAGTAAATGGATCTTTCAATATCCCCAAAACTATAAAGCGTAAAGATATCCGAAAGAAATCTCTCTTCAGTACAATTTTTGAGCAGTTCGCACCGCAGATACGGATATGTTGCCGCAGGGAGCTTCAAATCTGCGAACTTTTCGGGGGCGATGGAATAATGTGCTCTGAGAAGTAATTCGTTTTTATCGTAGTTAAGCACATCGGCAATTTTGCAGATTATCTCGTCGGAAGGTATTTCTTCCATGCTCATAGCTTTCTCAAGCAAACGCAGATCATTTATTTTGGCTTCGTTGGCGAGCTCCTGGTAATTGATGTCTCTTTTGAGAAAAGCGATAAAATCCCAGAATTTTATATGCAAGTTATTCCCGTACCCGTTTTTGATTATATGCCTGCCCTAAAATGTTTATCGGCATAAAACAGCTATAAAGTTAGCGTTGTAACGTATTTTTTTGAACGGTATTCGGAATTAATTTCCGGGTTTTGACGTCCATTTCTGCGCTTCTTCAATAGATAATACTGCGCCGTCGGACCCGGATGTTACGAAAGCGGCGTATCTTGCCAGCCATCCGGTTTTTACCTTAGGTGCCGGCGCAACCCAGTTTTTGCGCCGTGTTTCAAGTTCTTCTTCGGAAATTTCGATGTTGAGCGTTCCTTTTTCCAGATCGTAGGATATGATATCGTTTTCTTTTACGAGAGCTATGGGGCCTCCTCTTGCCGCTTCCGGCGATACGTGTCCGATACAGGCTCCCCGTGTGCCGCCGGAGAACCTGCCGTCGGTAACAAGCGCTACGGATTCGCCGAGTCCCATGCCCATTATGTGGGATGTGGGATATAACATCTCCTGCATACCCGGTCCGCCTTTGGGGCCTTCATATCTTATAACAATAAAATCGCCCGGGTTAATTTTTCCTCCAAGGATCGCTTCACAGACACTGTCGTGGGAATCGAATACTCGCGCAGGGCCGGAAAAACGCATAAGTTTTTCCGAAACAGCCGATTTCTTAACTACCGCTCCCTGCGGGGCAAGGTTGCCGAAAAGTATTTTCAGCCCGCCAGTTTTGCTGTGAGCACTTTTTACCGGACGAATCAGTTCCATATCTTTATTTTCCGCTTTAGCCAGTTGTTCGCCCATAGTTGCGCAAGAGACGGTTATGCAGTCGGTGTTAATTAAATTTGGGATTTCCGTAAGCGCTTTTAAAATAGCCATGATTCCGCCTGCGGAATTCAGTTCTTCAATGTGCCTGTTGCTTGCGGGGCTGATTCTGCATAGATTTGGAGTTTTGCCGGATATTTCGCTTATGGCATTCAGATCAAGCGAGATACCTGCTTCTCTGGCTATAGCAAGCGTATGCAGAATAGTGTTTGTGCTTCCACCCATAGCCATATCGAGGCATAAAGCGTTATGCATGGATTTCGAAGTAAGCACATCGAGAAATTTTATATCTTTTTTTATAAGCTCGATTAAGGCAAATGCGCTGTTGCGCCACAAATCTTTTCTTGCGGGATCAACCGCCGGAATGGTTCCGTTACCCGGCAGTGCAAGTCCGAGCGCTTCCGTTAGACAGTTCATGGAGTTTGCCGTAAACATACCTGCACAGCATCCTGCGCCGGGGCAGGCTTTTCTTTCTAAAAGTTCGACTTCTTCTTTTGTGGCGGCGCCTCGTTTATATTTGCCCACAGCTTCAAAAACAGATATCAGATCGACATTTTCCCCGCCTTCAAGTTTACCGCTTAGCATAGGGCCGCCCGAACAAAAAATAGTGGGCAGGTTGACTCTCGCGGCGCCCATCAGCATACCCGGCACGATTTTATCGCAGTTCGGGATGCAGTATATTGCATCGAAACTATGAGCGTTGATCATGGATTCTATAGAATCGGCAATTATTTCGCGCGAAGGTAGAGAATACAGCATACCGCCGGTACCCATAGCTATACCGTCGTCGATGGCAATGGTATTGAATTCAAAAGGTACTCCGCCGGCTTCCCTTATAGATTGGCAGACCAGTTTTCCTACTTCCTGAAGATGAATATGCCCGGGGACAATCTGGCAATAGGAGTTTGCGACTGCGATAAACGGTTTTTTGAAATCTTCATCTTTCAATCCGCAGGCGCGAAACAATGAACGGTTAGGTGCTTGTTCAAATCCTGATTTAAAAATATCGCTTTTCATAATTCACTCCAAAATTTATTTTACCTGATTTCTTATGTATTGTATTAAACCGCCGGCTTTAAAAATTTCCTGAACTTCCGGCGAAAACGGTTTTGCCTGAAATGTGTTGCCGGAACGGAGATTTTTGAAGTATCCTTTTTCGATATCGTATTCGATTGCGTCGCCGGTTTTAAAATCGTCTGTCATTTCGGGTATCTCAAATACAGGAAGCCCGATATTGATTGCGTTTCTGAAAAAAATCCGCGCGAAAAAATTGGCCACAATGCAGGTTACTCCGCTGGCTTTTATTGCTATGGGCGCGTGTTCTCTCGACGATCCGCACCCGAAATTTTGTTCAGCTATGATCACGTCGCCTTCCCTGACTTTGATTGCGAAATCAGGATCAAGGTCTTCCATACATTTTGCCGCAAGTTCTTTCGGATTTTGCGTAGACATATATCTTGCGGGTATAATTACATCGGTGTTTACATCTCTTCCGTATTTGAATACTTTTCCTTTTTGCAAAGTCATATATCGGTCTCCTGTGTATTAACCTGCTATTTCACGCGGGTCAACAATGTATCCCGCAACTGCCGAAGCCGCTGCAACCGCAGGGTTGCACAGGTATGTTTGGCCTTTCGGATGTCCTGTACGCCCTACGAAATTGCGGTTTGAAGTGGATAACATCGTTTCACCGGGTCCGACAATTCCGTAATGGCCGCCAAGGCAAGGGCCGCAGGTGCCTCCTGTTGTCGAGAATCCCGCTTTAATAAAAGTTTCGATTATACCTTCTTTAAGCGCTTCGAGATAAATTTTCTGACTTGCCGGTATTGCCACACCGCGAACCCATGGAGCGAGTTTTTTATCTTTCAATATTTTTGCGGCGATTCTCAAATCTTCCATTTTTGCGTTTGTGCAGGATCCTATAAATACCTGGTCGATCTTGATTTTCTGTGCCATAACTTTTGATACCGGCTGGGCAAGAGAAGGGAGGTGCGGAAAACTTATCTGAGGTTCAAGGTTTTCCACATTCCATTCGTAAACTCTGTCGAATTTGGCTGTACGGTCTATTTCAAAATGTTTAAACTGCCTTTTTGCTCTGGACTTTTCGTAATCCTCGATAGATTTGTCGTAAGGGAAAACGGCGTTTTTCGCTCCGGCTTCTATGGCCATATTGGCGATGGTAAGTTTTCCTTCGGCAGAGAGGTTAGTAATGGCGTCGCCGTGATATTCAATAGCCATGTAAGTTGCTCCGTCGTCGCCGATTTCTTTTATCAGGTGGAGAACCAGGTCTTTGGCTGAAGTCCATGGATTTTTCGGAATACCATGAAATACCGCTTTTATTGATTTTGGCACTTTAAGCCATATTTTTCCCGTAACCCATGCCGCGGCAAGGTCAGTGGAACCGATTCCCGTAGCAAAAGTGTGTATCGCGCCGTATGTGCACGAATGGCTGTCCGCTCCTATTATAATATCGCCGGGTACGACGTATCCTTCATCAGGCAAAAGCGCGTGTTCGATACCTCCTTTTCCTGCTTCAAAGTAGTGCGGCAAACTGTGTTTTTTAGCGAATTCTCGGCATAACAAAGTCATTTCTGACGTCTTTATATCTTTATTCGGGACATAATGGCTCATGACAATAAACATTTTATTTATGTCGTGAAATTTATCAAGTCCGGCATCGTTTAAAATTTTAATTGCCAAAGATGCTGTAACATCGTTTCCCATCATAATATCGGGATACACTGTAACTATATCGCCGGGTTCTACTTTATTTTTCCCTGAGGCATAAGCTAAAAATTGTTCCGTCAGGTTCATGAAGTTAATCCTTTTAATTTTTTTTAGTTATAAGGCATGCTTCAAACAAATCGGTTAAATAATGAATTTGTTGGAATTATTCATGTTTTTAAAAAGGAGGTAATCTATAGAAAATTTACCGCCTCCTTTTAACATGAACATCAGACTGCAAAGGAGATACACAATGGCAAGTTCCCTTTTTTCAAAAGGCATGCCTGCATGTGCTATAAAAACGGCTACGAACATTGTGCAGGTTAGAAAAAAAGAAGATATTTTTGAAAATAATCCTACCGATAGAAAAATACCCCCGAAAAATTCCGAAAACGCCGCGGCGGTACCTAATATATTTGCGAACGGAATACCCATTTTCCCAATATACGAAACAAAACCGGATAAATTCTCGAAAGTTTTACCATATCCGTGAATTATAAATGCTATTCCCACAAAGATTCTTAAAAGAAAAAAACCTGCGTTTCTATCTCCATTAGCGCAAAACAGCATTCGTAAAACTGGATTTTTGTTTTTATCTCGGCGTATGGGTCTCATCCTTATTCTCCTTTTCTCAAATAATTTTAGCGTTATGATTAAAAAATTCAACATGTTTTTTGAAATTATATTTCAAGATCCAATAATTAAACATAAAAACATGTTTATTTGAAATATAAAGGCTTTGCAACCCATTCAAATTTATTCGCAGGATTAGGCGCAATAAAACCGGTCTGGCAATTTTATTTTTATCCATTGCAATTTGTTATGAAAATATGTGTTCTGTCGTATAAACTATTTTAATCAATAAAACATAAATATAAAAAAATGTAAACAACTAATTTTATGAAACTTTTCTGAATATGTCTGAATATGATTGATCAGATACCTTTTTTCGCGTTTTTTTGAATAGGTGTTGTATATTCGCCGGACATTTTTTAGTATTGTGAGAAACTACAATTTAAAAATAAACATAGCCTATTTGTGGTTATATTTAGTTATAGTTAATTATATTACGAAAAATACAAATTCATTAAGCGGTATAATAGTGAATTATTATCGTTGGGAAGAAACAGTAATAATTAGGGTAATGTGTTTGAGGTTGAAATTGGAATTTAAATTGAGCTTCCGTAATAGGAAATGAGACATATATATCATAAAAAATTTCATTAGTAATCTGAAATAATAAGTTATCTGTTGACAAATGTGTCCGATATAAATTATGCGGTATTGTTATAAAAAATATGGATTAAGGTTATGGGGAAAAAGAAAGACATTGATTTTCATCAAACCATAATGAGTGCGGATGATATCCGGGAAGCGGTTAATTTTGCCGGAGTAGGTTTGTACAGGTGTGCCGTGGATGGGACAATCTATTCTATCAACAGCACGGCTTTTTATCTTTTTGATCTTGATAAAATTTACAATGATCCTTCGGAACTTAAGGGAGTAAAGTTATCCGATGTGCTGAATTCTGAGGAATCCGAGAAAAAAATCAGGTCGGAACTTCAAAAAACAGGGTTTGCGGATAATTTTATTTATGAATTTTCTACTGTTTCAGGCGCAAGAAAGTACGTTATCCTCAATGCGTTTACCTATAGAGACGATTATTCCGGCGGCGAATTTGTCAATGCCATGATCTATGATATTACCGAAACCATGAATTTCAAGTTAAAATTCGAGAATGTCAACTTAAAATACCAGACTATTGTAGAATCGTTTGACGGTTATATATATGTGTGTACGCCGGATTACAGGATAAGTTTTATGAACGAAAAATTGGCGCGCAAAACCGGTTTCCCGGCAGAAACGGAAAAATGTTACAAGATCCTGCATGGAAGGGAAGAAGTATGTCCGTGGTGTGTAAATCAAAGGGTGTTTCAGGGCGAAACCGTGCATTGGGAAATCCAAAGTCCCAAAGATAACAGATGGTACTACGTGGTCAGTTCTCCTCTTTTAAATAAAGACGCGACCGTATCCAAACTTTCCATCAGCCAGGATATAACCTCAAAAAAACAGGCGGAGAAAGAGTTGCGGATGCTAAGCGCTATTCCCGAACAAATTGCTAAAGGTATAGCGGTACGGGATTTTAATGGCGAGTTTCTTTTTTATAATAAATACTGGGCGCGGCTTCACGGGATAAATGCGGATACCTGTAATATAAAAACGATGCAGGATGTATATAGCACAACCTTATTGGATGAGTTTGCCCGTATAAACGAGAAAGTATTTTTAAGCGGATATTATTATGGCGAAATTTGTTATGCAAAAAAAGGAGCGGCGGATCAATTTACTTTTCAGCTTACATGCACTCTTTATAAGGATGAAAAAGGGGTTCCTGCCGGTTTTGTTGATGTTGTAACAGATATAACCGATAAAAAAATCCTTGAGAAAGAATTGATGAAGGTTCGGGATATTTCCAACGGATATCTTGATGCGGCTTTATCTCTGATAGTAATTTTAGACACTAAATTTAAGATAACATATATAAACAAAAAGGGTATTCTGCTTCTTGGGTATGACAGGCACGAAATTATAGGCAAAAACTGGTTCGATTCTTTTATCGCGCGGGAATATCGCAGTACGTATAAGTCCATATACCAAAAGGCAATGACACTCGATGAGATATCAGAAAATGAATATCTCAAGGGATATATAGTTACAAAATCCGGCGAACTGCGGCTGATCAATTTTAATAATCAATTTATCCGTAACATAAATGGAGAAGTCGAATCGGTTTTTATATCTGGCGAAGATATAACTGAACAGGCCGGTATGGAACTTATGATCAGGGAAAGCGAGGAGAAATACAGGACTCTTCTTGAGAATTTGAATGTTGGCGTTTACCGGATTTCGGGCGATGCGTACGGCAAATTTATCCATGCTAACAGGGCTATGCTGGATATTTTCGGTTATGGTTCGCTTGATGAATTTTTTAAATTGTCGATTGTTGAATTGTACTGCGATCCTGCGGAACGGAGCTTGATATACGAGAAACTGATGCGCGACGGTTATATCCGCAACCATAAATTTGCCGCACGGAAAAAAAACGGCGTGCCGATAATTGTATCATGCAATGCTAAAGTAATTTACGATGACAACAACAGAGTAAAATGGATTGACGGCGCTCTGGAAGATATTACTGAACAGGAAAAACTCAATGAAGAAGCGCAAAAAAACAAGAAACTCGAATCCCTTAAGGTTGTTGTCGGCGGAATAGCGCATGATTTCAACAACCTGCTCACGGGGATTTTCGGGTATATTTCGATGGCAAAATATTATGCCGAACCGGAAAGTCAGGTAATTAAAATGCTTGATGAATCTGAAAAAGCCTGTAATCGCGCAAAAGAGTTGAGCAGTAAGATGCTGTTATTTTCAAGGTTCGGCAAAACGCCGGCCAAACCTATTTGCCTAAATCAGATTATAGTTGATACCGTGCAGTTTGCGCTTAAGAATTTCAATTTGAGTTATGAAATCCATATTGAGGACGGTCTTTGGATGATAGAGATAGAAGAGCTGATGTTTCATCAGGTAATATACAATATAGTTTTAAATGCGGCTCAGGCTTCATCCGATGGAGGCCGAATCACGGTTTCAGGCAATAATTTTAATCTCGACGCATCCAGTAACCATGCCTGTTCAATTGCCGGCCAGCCGTATGGCAAATATGTCAAAATCACCGTAGAAGATCAGGGATGCGGAATATCGGAAAACGGGTTGATGAATTTATACGATCCGTTATACACAGCGAAAAATGCTGATTGCGGATTGGGATTACCGGCGGTATTTCTTATTTTAAAGAAAAATTCCGGTTTCATAAATATTGAGTCAGCCGTTGGCGTAGGAACGAAAGTTGAAGTATATTTCCCCGCCAAGGCAAATGTAAGTGTTAGTGAGAAAACGGTTTCAGGAAAAACCGGAAAAAAAATTCTAATCATGGATTCCGATTCTACCTTCAGGGGAATGCTTGCAAACGTATTAAACCGGATCGGGTATGCCGTTACTTTTGCGTCTGATAAAAAACAACTTATGGGAGAATTATCGGTTTCTCAAAAGTGCGGTTTTCCATTCGATATTGTAATACCCGATCTTAAAAACGATAATGAAATGGAAAAATTAGCGGTTCAATTATCCGCAAAGTACCCTAATATAAAACTTATCGCTTCCTGTTCCGACAGCCGTTGCATAAAATCCGATGCTTTAAGGTCCGGTTATGCCGGGTTTATAAAAAAACCGTTTAGGGTTGAGCAACTTATAAAGATACTTAACTCTTTGGAAAAACAATAACCTTATTTTTCAAACACCATATTGTCCGGTTGCGCTCCGAATTTTGCCAGAATTGTTTTCATTGAGTCCACAAAAGGGTCTGGCCCGCAAAGATAAAAGTTCTGGTTAAAATCAGTTATATTATTTTTTATATAATCTTCGTTTAAAACCCCGAACTCATAATATGGATTTTTTTCCTCGGTTAAAATCAGAGTCAGATCGTCTCCAAACATATATTTTAGTTCCTGTTCGAGTATAATGTCTCTCGATGTTTTGTTTGTGAAAATAAGTTTGTTGCCTTTAAGCCGGTTTTTTTTCTGAAGGTCTCTGAATATGGCAATGAACGGGGTGATTCCAGCACCTCCGGCGAGAAAAGTGCCGGAATCCTTGTAATTTATTGTACCCCAAGGTTCTCTTACAATTAATCTGTCGCCGGGTTTGAGCTGATGGAGTTTCTCGGTTATCCCGTGATGTTGGGGGTATCCTTTGATAATAAATTCAAGAACGAGATCTTCATTTAGGCTTGTGAACGTAAAAGGGCGTTCCTCGTTTTTTAATTCTTCGTTGTCGATAGACAACAGGGTTGCCTGGCCGGGTATGAATGAGTATCCGTTTGGTTTTTCCACAATAAACCTTTTTACGTCATGCGTAACGAATTCCGTCATAAGTATTTTCATGGATACTCTCCTTTTTGGGGATTAAATCGATTTGAATTTATAAGATTATAATCGCTGAAAAAGTCTTTTTTATTGACATTGCGAAGCTCATAAGGAGCTGTGGCAATTTCAGATCTGATGGTTTTGAGATCACACGTTGTTTTGCTTTCGCAAAACTTCCCGTGATGACATATAAATTTAAGGTTTTCAGCAATCACAACATTAACTTACCGCAATACGCAACATTAGGAAAAAGTTTTTATTTTTTCTTCAAAAAAAATGAATTTAAAACTGAAAAATTGGATTTTGGATTCAAATTCAGGGTTTAGATTCAACATTGTGGATATATTTTATCACTTTAACTTTTTCAAGCGTGATTAATCCTTCTTTAACCGTTTCGTCAAGGTACGGCAAAATTTTATCGATATTTTCTTCCGAGTCGACAATTTCTATTACCAGCGGCATATCTTCAGAAAGGCGCAGTATTTTCGAGGTATGAACCCTGCTTGTAGCACCGAATCCCATAATACCTCGTAGTACCGTTGTGCCTGCGAGATGAAGTTCGCGGGCTTTAAGGGTAATCTGTTCATACAGCGGTTTGCCGTGATATTTGTCGGCTTCGCCGATATAAATTCTAAGAAGGCTCCCTTGTTCCGGAAGTTTCATTTTCTCATACCTCATTTAAAACCGTATATGATTAATCTTGACACAACGATTCCCGCGAAAACAAAGGCTATGCAGAATACGTTGTTTAAAAATATGTTTAAAAGAGCGGGCAAAAATTCGCCGTCTCTTATTAAATTTAGGCTTTCGAGGCTGTATGTGGAAAATGTTGTATATGCGCCAAGAATACCGATAAATAAGAATAATCTCATATCATTGGATACGAAAAAGTTTTCTTCAAAAAATTCCCAGAACAGCCCTATTACAAATGCGCCGGATACGTTAACCGCAAAAGTGCCCCATGGGAATATTCCTTCCGCGAACCTCGATACGCCTCCGCTGATCAAATATCTCAATACGGCGCCCAACGCGCCTCCCGCGGCGATTATAGCGAATTTCAGCATGTGTTAGCCTATTTTAATGTTTATAACTTTTATACGCTTATAGTATAATTCTTTTTTCATTTGGGTTACAATTATTTTTTACTTGATATGGAGACAAAAATTGAGTGCCGGTTTGGTAAATATGGTTTATAAAACCAGATTAATTATATATGCGGTTGTGGCGTTGATATTTCTGTCCGTATTATTTTTTATTACCAGAATACCCACAGGCGACGGTTTGTATTCGCTGATAGATTCCTCAGGCAAAATCAGCAAACCGGTTTTTTTGGAGATTACCGTAAAATTCGCTGATATTAAAGGTTTTATTAATTTGCTGGATAACGACAGCGATTCGCTTATACAGCAGATAATGCCGGATCTTTTTATTGTAAACTACGGAAAAACGTCATGGGTATGCGATCGAAGGATGAGCAAAGCGTATTCGTTATATCCGTCAGTGGATATGTTCGGCAGAAAGTATTGCGTAAGAATGCTTCCTGCGGATAATTCAAGTATAGATATATCTTCGTTAAACGGCACATATATCTGCGATTCTTTCATATCCGATGATTTTACTGAACACGGCATTTTCAGAGTAGCCGATATTTACATAACCTCTTGCAGAAAAATAAATACATGGCTCAAAAAACCGGTTAATAGAATAATCGGAAAAACTTTTGTTTATCCGCAACCGGATAAATGGATCGGTTTTGTTAAATCGCAATATCCCCATCGAGAAATGCCGCAGAACCAACCCGGTGCGCTATTATGTTATTCTTATCCCAATGGTCTCAGAGTATACCATGCTAAAAAAGGCGAAATTGCCAAATGCATGAAAGATGGAAAAATAGATAAACATCTTCTAAACGCGAGAATTGCAAATTCAAACCATCTTGTAGGCGAAACGCCTATATATCTTCCCGATCATTTGCGCAAATTTGAGTTTTATCTGATCTATGAGTTCATCTCTCCGAATTCAGAGATTTTGCATGACGGCGAGTCTTTTGAGGTTATAGATCAGTTACCCGGAAACTTGTACCGTATATTGCGGGGCTATTATATGGATTTCACGATAAAGAACAAATCTCCGAATTATTCGTCTATCGCTTTATTTCAGCTTAACGGGTTAAAAGTTGCCGATTTTTTTGATTTGATACCGTCTGAAAAGAGATTTACCGTAGACGCCGGATTATTCGATCTGTTTATAACCCCTGTTTTGCGCCAGGCGTTCAAAGAAGGCGTTGACCATGCATATACCCCGAAAACGTGCAAAGAAATATTGGAGCGGGCAGGCAAACTGAATATTCAGACACATACAGGAAACTATATTTTTTCTATTTGCCTTAAGAAAGACAGTAGATACAGTCTCCTGACTTATGGAAGATGTACAAGCGTGATAATGCGGGATAGCGAGGTATTAAAAAAACTTCCGGGCCTTATATACAGGCAGAAAGGCAATAAATGACAGGTTCATCTGTTCTGGTAATTACGGCTACTTATAATGAGGCAAAGAATATAGAAAAACTTGTGAAGCAGGTTCTTTCTCTGCGAAATGATATTGATATGCTCGTCGTTGACGATAATTCTCCCGACAAAACATCTGCTGTTGTATCGGGTTTAATCGGACAGCCTGAATTTAAAAAAAGGCTTCATTTAATATCGCGCCCTTCAAAACTCGGATACGGTACTGCATTCATAGAAGGGTTTTCCTTCGGGCTGGAAAACAATAATTACAGGTATTTTGTATCTATGGACGCTGATTTTTCCCATGACCCATCGTATATAAAAATTATGCTTGATGAAATACAAAATGCCGATTTGGTTATCGGTTCAAGATATATTAAAGGCGGCGCTACCAGATGCTGGGGACTGCACAGGCGAATATTAAGCAAAACAGCCAATATATATTCACGACTGATTCTTGGCATGAATGTTAAAGACTGTACCAGCGGGTTCAGGTGTTATAAAAGGGAGGTTATCGAGTTGATAGAATTAACCAAAATCAGTTCAACCGGCTACTCTTTTCTTGAAGAACTGCTGTTTTACTGCAAACTTAAAAATTTTTCCATGCGGGAAATACCTATTGTTTTTACCGATAGAAAATTCGGCAAATCAAAAATTTGCAGGAAAGAAATATATAAAGCAATACTCAAAGTGCCGTTGCTCAGGATAACGGGTTTTTTGCGGGGCAAATAATGGTTGTTTATGATTTGATTGTAGCCGGAGCAGGCCCTGCGGGTTTTTTTTGCGCCATTAATGCGGCTATGCGCGGATTTAAAACGGTTATTCTCGAAAAAAATCCTGTACCGGGAAAAAAGATGATTATTTCGGGTTCAGGCCAATGCAATTTCACCAATAACAGCCATATTGGAGAGTTTCTCAGCCGTTACGGGAGTAACGGAAAATTTCTTAAATGCGCTTTGTTAAATTTTACAAATATTGACCTGATAGATTTTTTTATAAAAAAAGGAGTGGATGTTACCGTAACGCAGGAAGGCAAAGTGTTTCCAAAATCGATGAATTCTCATGATCTTTTAAACGCCCTTGTAAATGAATGCTCCAGACTGAATGTGAATATCGAATGTAATTGCGAGATACGCGGAATCGAAAAAAATGCCGGCGGGTTTTTTCGGGTTTCTTCTTCACGCGCAGATTATTTAGCCGCAAATGTTGCAATAACCACCGGCGGGAAATCGTATGCCTCGTGCGGTGTTTCCGGCGACGGGTATTTGTTTGCCCGGTCGCTGGGACATACAATCGTTACGCCGTCGCAAGGATTGGCGCCGTTAATTATAAAAAATTTCCGGTTTTCCGGTTTAGCGGGATTGTCATTAAACTCAATTCAGATAAGTTTATGGCGAAATTCGCGAAAAATAAAAACCTATTGCGGTGATGTGCTGTTTACCCACAAAGGGTTATCAGGGCCTGGCATTCTTGATTTATCGAGATATATAAACAATGCCGATATTGTAAAACTTTCTTTTGCCGGTTGTGAAAACGAAGATAAATTCAGAATAGAATTTTTAGAACTGATTCGGAACAATGGAAAACTCAAGGTAAAATCGGTTCTTAAAAAATATTTTATCCCGAAAAGATTGATTGATAAACTGATGCAATTAACTGATATCGGCGATACTTTGGTTTCGCAGTTGACCAGAGAAAACCGAAACCGGCTTTTAGATGCGCTTGTTTCATACCCGTTTGAAGTGTTGTGTAAAGGAGAAGGGATGGTAACTTGCGGCGGTGTCAGCCTTGACGAGATAAACCCGCGGACTATGGAATCGAAGATAGTTAAAAATTTATTTTTTGCGGGCGAAGTTCTCGATATCGACGGCGATACCGGGGGCTACAACATTCAGGCGGCGGTATCTACCGGTGTTCTTGCTGGGAAATCGGTGCGTAAAGGGGCAGAAAATGCGGCGCGCAAAGATAAGTAAACTGACTATAATTCCCGGGGTGGGAAAATCTATCGCTCAGGATATGATTGATTTGGGAATCCATACCGTAGAAGTCCTTAAACCGGAAGATCCAGAAGATTTGTATTTACGGTTATGTCGGTTGCGTGGCAGAAAAATCGACAGATGTATGCTTTACGTATTCAGATGCGCAATTTATTTCGCGCGTGGCGGCGATGACCGGGAACTGCTCAAATGGTGGAACTGGAAAAATAGGGAATTATAATACTGGTTCGCGTTTTGTTTTAGAATGTAAAAAGCAAAAAACAAAAAAATACTTTATTTTTTTAAAAAAAGAACCAAAAATTTTTTCGCAATGTTCTGCATTTCGGCTTATTATTCTTTTATTAAGATCAATCACGAATCAGTATAAGTTGGCGGATAAAAATTTATCGAGTTTTTTCAGCTTATTACAAATAAAATCCGACAGTCCGCTTGAATCGGCGGGAATATGATCGTTTTCGGATAAAAAGAAGAAATTTTCAGCGTTTAAGGTTAAACAGAATTTTTTGAGATATATTATCTCTTCATAATCGGCGGTTTTATCAATCCCGACGGCAATTCTTATTGCCGAGTATTCGCGCAAAAGAAATTCCGGTTCAAACAAACTTATCCATAAATCTTTAACATACCCGTCTTTAGCGGTAATAAACCATTTTTCGCCATGTATGTCCCACAGATTTTCGCTTGCTCGGGCAAATAGCGATTGCCGGTAAAATTTATCAGGATAAAGTATAAGCCATGGATCAGGAGCAGATTTTATTTTTTCTTCACAGTATCCGGTAATGGCGCAGGCTTTTTTATTCCAGAAAACGATTTCCCCTTTTTCGCCGACTGCGTCTATAAAAAAAGGAAACCGGAATAAAAAATCATATATATTGTTTAATACATCCATTATTTGCTGTGATGAATTAAAATCATGGATGTGTTATCCTCAAGAGCATCATAATAATGATGCTGAAACCCTTCAAATCGGATCATTTCTCCTTTAGTGAGGATATTTTCGGTTCCTTCGATAACTATTTTGCATGACCCGGATATAACATACATAAGTTCTGTGAAATTAGGGTGTGAACTCATTTTTCCGTCCGAACAATGCGGTTTCGAGGCGGTGGCGTAGATAAACCGCATTAACGGCATGGTGAACACTTCCATATCGAATCCGTTAACCCTGACGAATTCGCCCCGTTTAAATATTTCCGTCTGATGCCCTTCAACCATTGATAGCAGGTCGGATGTCCGTATTTCCATTGAAGTCGCGATTTTGTTTAACGTTTCGAGGTTAGGCGTTACTTTATTGCGTTCGATATCCGCTATTGTGGAATATGATATGCCTGATTTCGCCGCTAACTTTTCGATTGTAAGCCGTTTCTTTTTTCTTAACTTTGCCAGTAATTTGAAATCAAAAGATTGTGCCATTTTCGCGGTATCCTTTTTTCTTATGATAAATTAAAATAACCTGATTCCGATAAATTAATAAAACCGAATTATATATGATATAAACTTTATAATTATAGATAAAAATTGATAAATGTAAAAAAAAATTATTCAAAAATAGTTTTATCTTGATATCCGAACTTTTTTCGATTAGATTTTATTGAGTTGACAAATTATATAATTTTAGAGATTTAAATGTTAGAACGAAGACCGGAAAAATATAGAACAATATTTGTGGTTTTGTGGATAAGTATTTTTATTTTATCGCAGGCGGTTCTTGCGGTTTATTGTATAACTAATTCTGTTACAGGCAAATTCACAAAAGACACAATCATGCTGGTCCTTACAGGCGCATTGTCTATGGTTAATCTGATGAGTCTTATGGCGATATGGTATTGGTGGAAATGGGGTTTTTATGCGCTTGGAGTTGGAATTGTAGGAATAACCGTGCTTGCCATAGCCGGTTTGCCGGTGCCGGTTATCTGGGTTTTCGGGCTTCTTGCAGGTTATATAGTAACTATACTTCTTACCAGATCAATATGGTATTATTTCGAATAATCAGTTTTCATCTAATTCGTCCGAATCAGTTTTTGTAAATTCCCTGAGTAAAACCGTAGCGTAAGATCCTTTTGGCAAGCTGAATTCAAACCGCAGGCCCAGATCATGCCGGGTTATGGAAATATTGTTTAGATAAATCTGGGCGGGGCGCCTTGTGCCTTCGAGTTTGGCTTTTTTAAACTGGCCGATGGATAAATTTTCCTGATCAAGAATTTCTTTTTCCAGTTCTCCGGGAATACCGTTTGGTTCCATCATTTTACTGCCGTATATGGGGCCGGTGTAAGTTATTTCGCGATTTAAAAAACGGGGTATTTCCGTATTTTCGTCCTGAACCTCAAACAATCCGCCTGTGTCGGTTTTTTTAGCGATATCTCCTTTTAGCAATGTGTTGTACCAGCCGTTATTTATACGTCGCGTAAGCCATCTGTTGAATAATGCCGACTGATAAGCCGAAAGGAGGAAGTTATCGAGCCAGTGTTTTCTTGTGGATTTCCCCATAAGAACTTCTTTGCCCCGCAGGGCATTATCGGAATGGATGCCGAATCTCTGGACTCCGTAGAAATTTGGTATGCCAATTTTTATCAGTTCATCTTTAATCTTTATTGCGTTTTCATAAGCATCCGGCTGGGAAGTTTTGAGCACAATTTCAAACTTGTTGCCGATAAGATGCCCTACACGGAGTTTGTTTTTATGCCGTTTTACATATTTTATCTCAACAGGAAGGTTATCCATTATCCTGTCTCTAACTTCATTTTCGTTTATGTTATGAAGCTGGAGCGAAAATGTCTGGGTTGACCGTGCATATTTATCTTTCATGCCGGCGTATCCGATTTCAACTTCTTTAAGCCCGAAAATTTGCGCAAGCTGTTTGCGAATATAGCCGGTGGTTGATCCTTCTCTTGTGAGGCAAACATAGATATGTTCTCCTTCGCCTTCAGGTTCGTACAGAGGAATCTCTTCAACCACAAAATGCGAAGGGTCTGACTTTATTTCGCCTTCTATAGGGGCAAAATTTGAGGTTATATACGGAATATTTTCAAAATCGCTCATTTTTTTCTCCTTTAGTAAAGTATCGGATCGCTGAAAAAGTCTTTTTTATTGTCATTGCGAAGCTAAGAAGGAGCTACGGCAATCTTAACTCTGAAAATTTTGAGATCACCACGTCGTTTTGCTTTCGCAAAACTTTTCGTGACGACAGAGAAATTTAAGGTTTTTCAGCAATCCCAGTATACTTGAATTTTTTTTATTACAAAATAATTAAATTTATGATTTTATTATCAGTTATAAAACAACAGGATAAAATTTTTGCGGATTTTATTATGAAAAAAAACATATCGGAAATTTTATTATTATTCATATTAGTTGTCGCGGGGATATTATGTTTTTACCTGAGGACTCCTTATTTTAAAGATCCTCTGCTGATAGTTGACGAGGCTTTGTATTCTGAAGTAGCCATGCAGTTTATGGATGGCGAATTCAAATATAAAAACAATAAACCGCCGGCAATCTTTTTTATTTATGCGGGGGTATATTATTTCCTCGGGAAAGGTAACATTCATGCCGTTGAGAAAATAGCCGCGCTGACGGTTATCTTAAGCGGATTTCTGCTCTGTTTTATAATATCTCAGTTTGCGGGAAAAAAGGCAGGGGGTATTGCGGGTATAACATATATGATTCTTCCTTCGTTATCAAATTCGCCCTCGAATTTTTATGCGGCAAATACGGAAATATTTCTGGTTTTAAGCGAGTTTCTGGCAATAATATTTTTTTTCGGGGGCTTAAAGAAAAATATATACTTGTTTGCTGCAGGGGCGTTTTGCGGGCTGAATTTGTTTATCAAACAACCCGGCGTTTTGATTTTTCCAATGTTGATAGCGCTTCTGATAATAGACAAAATCCGGTTGGGTCGTAATCAGGCATGTAGCGAACTGGCGATAAGAATTATGAATTTATCCGGCGGTTTTATTGCCGTAGTTTTTGGTTTTTTTATGTTTTTCAAATCAAACGGTGCTTTGAATGATTTGATATATAATATTTTTACTGTAAATAAAATGTATTTTGAGAAAAAGAATGTGTTTTTACAGGGAATCCAGCTTGGATTTGAAACTACCATGAACCGCTATGTAAGAAATAATTATCTGATTTATATTCCGGCAATGATTCAATTTTTCATATTTATATTTTCCGTGATCAGAAATTTTAGAAAAAACAATTCGGAACTTGTTGCGGGGATATTTTTTGTTCTGTGGTTACCCGTTTGTTTATACAGGTTAAGTCTTGGTTGGAGGTTTTCGGGGCATTATTATTATATGTTGTTTCCGGTTGTTGCCGGATTGTTCGGTATATTCTGGCACAAAACGGCGGAAATTATAAAAAAAATATGCGGGTTTGCGGTAAAAACCTATTACCTTGACAGGGCAATTTTAGGCGCGATAATGATATTGTCCCTTTTATACCCGCTGACGTTTTATACAGGGTTTCCTCCCGGCTCGAAGAGGTACATTACATATCTACTGACTAAAAACACTATTGGCGAGAACATAATTACGGCGGCATATTATATTACCGCCCATACAAAAAAAACGGATACGGTTTTTGTATGGGGGTACTGTCCTGAAATATATCATATTTCGCGCAGGCGTTGTGCGAGCGTATTTGCGCATTGCGATTATCTTGTGGGAGAGGTTGATCCTTATCCGGCTGGGGGCAGGATGGATAGAGTTGATCCTATGCACTGGCAAATTTTGTTTCAGGATCTTTCAAAAAACAGGCCGGAATATATAATAGATATTTCGCCGTCAAATTATCTGGGGTTTGGGAGTAATACTTTTGATAAATATCCGTTGAGTTTGCTGATCAACGAAAATTATGAATTCGATAAACGGATAGGTAAATTCGATTTGTACCGTATCAAGAAAACTGATGTTTCTTCGATTTGATTTGGGATTGCTGAAAAAGGCTTAAATTAAAATGTCATCACGAGGAGTTTTGCAAAAGCAAAACGACGTGGTGATCTAAAATCCATCAGCGTTGAGTTGCCACAGTTCCTTCGGAGCTTCGAAATGACAATAAAAAATACTTTTTTCAGAGGTCTTGATTTTGATTCTTTTTTGCGAAACTCTATATAAAAACAAAATCGCGGGGAACGTTCCCCGCGATTTTGTTTTTTGCACTATCAACACAAATTAAGCGGAAATATCGAGAGCTCTTTGAGCTTTTAAATTCTTGATGAACGAGTCGGTAATTTTCAGTTTTCTTTTAAGTTTTATACCGCGTAAATCTTCTTTATTCAACCGTTCTAATCCAAGATATGATCTCAAATCGTCAAGAGAAATTTCAGCATCGGCGCCTTTTTCAGTTTTTATGGCATTTATCGCTTCGGCGATGAATTTGTTCTGATCGGATATCTGAGTGATAATCAGGTCGCCCGGTAAATCTTCTCCGGCTTCAAGCATATTTGCCAGTTCAAAGGCGCTTATTCCCAAATCAATTTCCTGTCCTGCCTGAAGGTTTTCGGGCATAAACCCTTGGGGCATATCGAGAACCGAAGCGAGATTATTCATGGCGATATCTGCGACTTTTCTATCGCTCTCGATGATGGTGAAGTCTCTCAGCATCAGCCGGATTCCTTTGATATCGAGTTTCTGCCCGACATACGAAGGTAGCTGAAGGATATTTTGTTCAGGGTTGTCGGTAAAAAATTTATCTCCGAGATATGTTTTTAGAGTGTCTATGCCTACTATCATAACGTCGGTATCTGAAATACCTTTTGTAGCCAGTGTTTGTTTTATCTGGTTGCTGTCTTGTGTTAAAGAATATACGATAAATACGTTTTTGGGATTGGCGACATATTCTTTGATTTTCTGGGAAATTCCGAGTGTTTTGGAATCAGTAAGGCCGTCTTCGGTCTCAAAGAAACTGGCGTTCATGGCGGTGAGGTTAGGCAACTGCGAGAGATCCTGGTTAATTCTCTGTTTGGCAACCTCGATATCGGCTTTGATCCTGTCGCTGGATTCCTGAGCGGTTTCCACAGCCTGAGCAACACCTAACTGACCGCGTGCGTTGAGTGTTTTTATTGCCGACATTAGTTCGGCGGATACGATTTGTTTTAAATAAGCGTCCTGTTCCGGATCTGTATCGATTTTATCGATACTGGGGATGGATGCGATTATCTGATCTTTGTTTGCTGCAGGAGATTTACGGATTGTATCCTGCAGGTTCTGAACGATTCTGGCAATATTTTCTTCTGCGACGGATTTGAGTTCCTGGGCCGTGTATGCGGGAACTGCCGGAGTTACAGGGTTTATTACGTTATACATGGCCGGAATTTTACCTGTCAGATCGTTTATCGTATTGATAAGAGGTAGCGCTGCAGGCGATTTGAAAAATTCGGACGACGTGGATGGCGAAAGTTTATGTGTGAATACTTTGGCAATCGCTTCGCCGATATATTTGAGTAAATCCTGATCGTTGATTAGATCGATATCTGGATAATAAGCCGTGATAAAACCGTTAAGCGATTCGCCGAATTCGGCGGGAAGCTGGTTTGCCTTTAGCATATCGAAAATAGTTTTAGCGATATCGGCGCCTTCCTGTATTTGGGGTAGTATTTCTATAGCCGAATGCACGAGTTCATGATAGATACCTTCGTTGACAAGTTGTTCCTGTGAGATTCCGCGAACGGCGGAGGCGATTCTCAATACTCCTTCAGGGCGTGCGCTGATAAATCTCTGTCCGATTACAGGAGCAACAAGTGTGAAACTTCCCTGTCCGACAAATTTTTCTACCTGATTTTTTGTTAATCCGAGAGCTTTTAACGATTCGGATATTTGTTGTAATTCTTCGAGAGTATATTTGTTGTCGTTGGTAACTACTTTGGCGAGTCCTTTTATTAAATCGACCGTGAAAATTAAAGCGTCTTCGGAAGATACTCCGGCGGCGGCCATACTCAATATTCCATCAATATTCCCTTCGGTAAACAGATAAGTCATCAGGTTTCTGTAATATTTCCAGCTTGTTGCGTCAGCCCATTCCTGTCCGTCGAGAATTTGCTGCATCTGCAAATCGGAAACAGTGCCTTTAGCATATCCGGCAAGCAGGTCATAAGGGGTCATCTGTCCGAGTTTTGGGTTGGCTTTCAGGTCCTGGCTGAACTGGTGCAGAACTTCAAGCAGAGGCATAAACCTTGCTTTGGTAAGTTCAAGAGACAGAAAATGGTTTACCGCCAGCGCGAGTGTGCTGTCCGGGGCGGGTATGCGTATAACCGCGTCGGAATATGCTTCAACTCCTTTAACTTCTTGCGGTGCGATTGTGAGTACAAAACTGTTCGGGAAATTTTCTTTGAAATCCATCAGTTTTTCTCTTTCTATCGCAAGTCTTGCCTGATTTTCCGCTGTCTCGGGATATTCCACATTGATATATATATTGCCTCTGTTGATATTTGCGTCAAACTTTTTTGATTGTCTGTCCTGAATGAATGCCTGGTTAAGTTCGTATGTTACCAGATCGGCGAGCAGGAAATCTTCAAGCACTCCGCCATTTGGTGTCTGGAACACGATATGGGGCCTTTTTATAAGGTCTTCTTTACCGGCGCGGGTATTTTGTTCAAGCATAGCGTATTCTTCGTCGGTAAGAAGTTTTATCATCTGGTCATCAGGGTTTTCTGCGGTAAACGCCACAAGAATACCTATTGGGAAATCGGTATCTTCAAGGAACGGGGCATAAGGGAAATTGATTCTCGGAAGCATTTCTTCAATTCCTTTTACGCAGTTATCGTAACCCGGCGTTCCTTTTTTCGGTATGAAAAGGGTTACCATAGCGCCGGGATTCAGAGGCGCATAATAACCGTGTTTCATGGTTGCTAGTTCTTTATAAATTTGGATATTGCCTGTTGCGGCCTCGTATCTGTTGGCATAATAAGCGGCTGAAGACAGCTGGTTTACTTTGCCGACGTTCATTTGAGCGAGGCGTCTCCAGCCTCTTGCGGGTTTCCTGATTTCCTCGATGTAGCGAATCATATTAATCCGGTTGTTTGTGCCCGGTTTATAGAATTCTGATGCTACTTTTTTCATTCCGTCAAGCTGGCGTCTTAAAGAATCGATGGCAGCTTTTATCTGTCCTGAAGTCTGAAAGTCTCTCGCGCCTAAAAAAGCGGAAATATACTGCATGAATATTTCAGCTCCCATAAATTCTGCAAGGGTATTGTCGGTACCGAAAGTTTCCATAAACCCTGTTCCGTTTATTGGCGTACGCCCGACAACAACAACTTTCGCTCCTGTCGCGATAATATTGGATATCACAGATTTCTCAAAATCGGTTTCGGGAGAAAGGGCGATTACAAGAGAATTTGTGTTTATGCCGGCGATATCGTTATTATACATTCGTTTTGATACGGGAATGGTGTGGCGTGGCATATAGTTGTCTTCTATATGTTCGAGCGTAAAGTTATGCCTGCCCGGGCCTAATATTGTAATATTTTTTATATTTTTGATATCATCATCCGTCAATTTGATTTTTTTCTCGTCGATATTGATCTCTTCAGCGCCCAGATAAGTGCGTATCATTGCTTCTGCGGTTTGAATTTTGCTCGCAACGTCAGGTTTCTTAACCTGAGGAATTTCTTCAATACCGTTTTCCAGAATCACGTCAAGTGGGCGTGAACCGATGATATAGCGAACCATTTCCGTTTCTTTGGTTTCGAATTCATCGGCTACTTTTGTCAATCCGATTCCGCCAATACGGATATTTGCCCCGTTAAGGCTTGAATATACGTTGCCGAGATCGTATCCGTATTTTCGCATATATGATATAAGTTTATTGACAGCGTCTTTGAAATCGCCTGTCTGCTGGCGGCACATTTTTACTGTATCTTTCATAAGATCCGATACTTTAAACATTTCAAGTATTTCGTCATTTATTCTTTGAGGGGTATATGTGATTGGATCTCTTAGTTGTGCAAGGTACAGGCCGAGCAGTCTGAGAGCCACTATCTGATTGGTGTTTGAACCGGTAGCGGCTACGGCTCTTTCGTCGATACTTTTTGTGATAACGGAGTTAAGACTGGTTTTAGCGAGGTTGTCGCAGGTGCTTCCGCGCCTGTTGGTAAGCACAAGTACTTTTGCACCACTGTTAAGGGCGTCTTTGGCGTTCTGCACGGCGACACCTGTTGTGCCGGACTGGGAAACGATAAGAGATACTGTTACGCCCTGTTTAGTAATCAGCGGCTGTGAAGCTTTTATGATATCTGCATCGAGAGCCAAATCCATAAGCTGATAACCTTTTCTGCGGGCTTCTTCCATAGCGAGGCTCAATGCGTTAAGAGAAGTTCCGCTACCGCCTCCGACAACGTTCATAATATCCAGTATAGGTTTGATCTGGTCTTCGTTTAAACCGAGGTTAAGTTCAAAAAGGCCGGTATCGGGATTTTTTCTGGTCAGCCCTTCCAATGTCCAGCGGATGGTTGTTCCCTGAACAGAAGCTTCAGTCTCAAAAGCCGACATTTTAGCCGCGACTTCGGGGTCGAGTATCAGGTTCCATGAAGTATCCGAAACTTTAGCTTTGGCAAAAGTTTCTTCACCGGTTATGGCGTTAATTTTATGGATTTTTTTGGCGATTTCGTTGGCAGATTTTCCTCTTATTTCATTTTCATTAACATAATATATTTCGTAATTGCCTCCGGTAACCAGAAGAATTTCGCCTCGAGCCAGAGCGAGAACGTTTTCTATTACTTCAGCTTTTTCTTTCACAATGCCGTACAACGGGCCGAATGCTCTGGGTTCTGAAGATAACCCGATGCCGGGTCTGCCCTGAGCGTCGTTTCCGATTCCGAAATACATATCCGTTGATTTCGGGCCGAACCGTGCGCCGGTGATTCTGTTCATGTCATGGCCGGTAGCGTAGTTAAATGCCATAACCGATACTTTGCCGGTGCTTGTTACATAGTTAGCCGCTTTTTCTGCGCTTGATGCAAACAGTTTGAATTCCCTGAACATGTGGTCTCTTTTGGCGGCCCATTCGCTGGGTAAAGTAGAGTCTTTGGCGTTTTTAAGCGAATCTACCCATCCGTAGATAGTATTTATCACAAACGGGCTGTAATTCTTTTTGATATAATTAATTATGTCATCGAGCGCTTTTTGTTTTTGCGCCTGGGTTTTTCCAGTTAATTCTTTAGGCAGTTCATCGCCGATCATCCATTTCAAAAGCCCTTCTATGCTGTCTTCTATTGAAATGTAGTCGGCAAATGCAAGGTCAGTGGCGTTTTTAATGGCAAACTCGTTTCGCAACAATTCGGAAATAGATACGAATTTGGAATTGCCGTAAAATTTGTTTTTGGAAATATAATCGTCGTCGAGTATCCATGGATTTTCAATGGCGTTATAAATCAAATCCACAGCAATCTTGGGATACTTTACGCTGTCGAATTTCAGGTTTTCCGCATGATGTTCAAGTAGCTGGTCAGGGTCAATACCTATATCTCTTAATTTTGATTTCAAAGCGGTTATATATGCCGGCGCATATGTTTTGTTTCTAAGAATATCTGCGACATTGAGCATTGCTTCAATCGTATCAGCGAGCCTGAAGAATCTTTTTATAGCATCTTGGCCGGGTACAACGCCAAGCGTTCCATCGGCATTTTTAGTAACAGTCAGTCTGCCGAGAAGATGGGTTATAACTTCCGTATCGCTTGTGGCAAGGAATTGTTCGTTGTATTTGTTTTTCAATATATTTTTAAACATAACATACGATTCGAAATCGCCGTTAAATCCTAAAGACAAGGATATTGGTTCGGCGAGTCCCTCGACATTAAGTTTATATGTTTCATGGTGGGCGTTTGCCGGCCTGTCGCCTCCTTTTGTTTTATAGCGTGTATGCTGTAAAACCTCAAGCAACGCCGGGTTTACCTCTACGGGGTTATTGTTCTGGTCGACATAGGATATTTTATATGTGTCGGATACGACGTCAATAGCCACATTTGCGTTTCGGGCGGCATCGGTATTCTGGAGTAGAATTTTGAGCATATTGTTGAATTTTTCGTTTAAATCCCTGTCTATGACGTCTTCGCTTCTCGTGGCAGGTCCGACTCCGCGTGATGAAGCCTGAATCACTATATAATCTTTACCGGCATCTTGGGTAGTGTTGATTGCCCAATCGGTATCGCTCATAATCCCGCCGGCGTTCTGGATAACTCTGAGTACATCGGATTTAGTTATGCCTAAAGCGGCTAAATCGTCCATGCTGTAAGCGATTTTTATGCCTCTGCCATAGTTATCGAACCCGCGTCCTTCGAGAATCGCGCCGATCTGAGCTGTCAGTGCAAGCGAATTTGTGCTTCCTACACCGCATGCGCCTACTGTAGCCAACTGTTGGTTCAAATCCGGTTCGGTATAGGCAATATTTGCGTTTTTCAGGCGGTTCGTAACAGATTCTGCTCCGATGTTGAGCCTTACAACCGCTTCTCCGGTAAAATTGTCAAGAAACTGGGCGGTAATTTCCGCTGTCCCTTTTTTCGGTACTATCTGGGTCAGGTTTGAGAATTCCATATCCGAAGGAAGGTCGTAAACCGAGAATCCGTCGGTATCTCTTTTTACGGTAAGGTAATGCCCCAATCCGTCGATTTGAACCCGCAGAACAGCCGCTTCGCCGGGCAGTAAGATATTCAAAAACGATTCCAGATTGGTTTTATCTACCGCCACGACACTGGTATTTACTCCGAAAACCCTGCTTGCCTGGGCGATTGTGTACAGGCTGTATTCGGGTTGTCCGAGCGGATTATATGATGAATCGGTTCTTGCACCTTTCATTCTGTTTTCGATGAATTCCATCAATTGCGGCAGATAATCGAGAGCGCTGTCGGCTTCAAGGTCAAAAGCTTTATCCGTGAACCGTACCGGCATTTTGTCGTGTGCCCAGGCAGTGGCGGCGGCGGCGCAGGTTACTTTGCCGTCGGAAGTGGGTTGCGCGAACTGGCGGAAATAATCTATAAGTTGCTGTGTGTTCTCAATTGCTTTCAGGTCAAGCCCTTGCAGTGATGGAGCTACCGCGAGGAATTTGCTGACATTTTTAAAGGCTTTTGACAGAGGGTTAGTTTCAAGCGATTGAAGAAGGACGTTATAATTATCGAAACTTACCGGCAGTCCTTTGCCTGAATAGCCGAGAAACCCTATGTTTTCCTGAACCGCTATATTTCTCAATTCGGAAACGCTCCGGTAGAAATCCATCGAAGTCATGCCGGGTTTAAGGAATATTTCTTTTCCAACTTGAACGACTTCGCCTTTTGCGTTTAATTCATAAAGGTAAATTTTGTTTTGCGCTACGTTTACTTCAATGCCGCCTATACGGTTGGATTGCGCAGGCGCCGCTATTTTAACTGCGTTAGATTCGGGTACCATAGTTTCCAGTACCTGATCGCTGATAATCAACTGTGGTTTAAGTTTAAGTTCGCCTTGAGGAGTCATGCTGTATATCTGGGCAACGCCGTTTTCAATAGTCGCATATACATTTTTCCCGCTTGCAAGTTCGATTCTGTTATTTTTGATTAGATCGGCGAGTTTCTGATTAAGCTCTAAGGCATCCTGAGCGGAAAAATTCACATGGTTTGAATATACCTCGACTTTTTGAATCCCGCTGGCTGTCAGAACAGCCTGAGTTGAACTGTCAAATCCGGTCGTTAGGGCAACTCTCGGCTGTACAATTAAAGCCGATACTTTTGAGTTCATCAGATAGCCTAGAGTCGGTTTGAATGTTCCGTCTTGCTGTTTCGCGAGATAATTATTTGCCGCAAGATTCTCAAGAGCCGCCAGTTCAGGCTGTTCAAACGATGCTGTCGATCCCTGAACGAGAGCGGATTCGATTTTGGAATCGATTCCGGTTCTCGCGTCGATTATGCCGCCTTGTTGCCTGTTCTGAAGAGCGAGGTTGGCGAAAACAGAATCGGTTAAAAAAGCGATCGTATAATCACCGATCTTATCGGTTTTCCCGTTTATACTGCCGGGTATGTTTTTTACGTCGCCTTTTACGAAAGCGACGTTGAATTTCTGGCCGGCGAGGTTAAAAGATACGTATTTGTTGTCGCCCAAAGAAAACGCGTCGGTGAAAGTAAGTGCCGGTGTGTAACCGGTAGGCGATTCCGCAAGGGTTTTCTGGAGTCCTGCCGCCTGCGGATGCGATTCAAGAAGCATTTTAAATGAGTTCAGGAATGTCTGTGTTTTAGCAGCATCGGAAATTATCGCCGGATCGGCAAGCACGAGAGGCACCTGAAGCCTGTTAGAAGACAAAATCTCTTCGATTTCCGTTACTACTCCTGCCATCCGAGTAAGATACGCATTATTTGCCGGCTGTTCGGTAATGGAAGGCGATATTACCTGATAAGAAATACCCTGCTCCTTTAAAAGTTCCGAAATTCCCTGAGTATGAAAGCCGCCGGTTATGAGTATGGCGATATTTGAGTCTTCGAGTTCCATTTCGGATAATGTGTTTTCAATAAGGGCTTCATTGCGTTTCAGCGCAATTTTGTAGAACTCATCTATCATAGGAAGTTGCGCGCCGATTACGGAAAAATCCCTATCGAAATTAAAAGCGATATTATATTTTGGAAGCGTCTTTGCTAGAAATGAGATAAACTTTTTCTCGGTAAAATCGTCTTTGTTGTCGTTATAGTACCTGAACTCTTTTTTCGATACTTTAAGGGAAACAAGTTTCTTTAAAATATTTATATCTTTGCTCAGCGCAAGAAGTTCTTTCTGGTCAGGATTATCGTATAATTTCTCTTTTATTTCATTTTTTATGGAAGCGACTTCATCGGCGATGGCGATATCGTCAATATCCTGATAATACTTGAGGTAATCGGCATAGACCGCAAGGTTCGGATAGGGGGAAAAGTCGATGGAATTGTCTTTGCACAAAGTTTTTAAATAATTGAAAAATTCATAAGGCTGGAGTTTACCGATTTTATAAAACAAATTTTTGTTGAGCAATTGTGTCAGCTGATCTTTCTCAAGCGATTCCGATAGAGATTCGATAAGCGCTGTAAGCTCGATGTTAATTTTATCGAAATTGATTTTGGATTCAAGTTCCTGAGCTTTTATAAGTGTCTGGACATTAGCATATTTAGTGATATCCGTGTTTTGTTCTCCGGCTTTTTCGATTATGTTTTTCGCGTACTCTACAAACGTTATTTTTCCGTCTGCCTGAAGTGAACTTTGATTGTCGATTTCAATAAGTTCTTTATTAAGAGTTTTGCTTTTAAGCGAATTCAAAGCGGAATCGATATCGTTTATCAGGGCAACAGATTTGTTGTCCTTGTTCTCCGTAGCTTTGATGAAAGAATTATAATTGTCGATGTAAAGGTCTCTGTTTTCGGCTCCGCGCAAGGTTATGGGCATATCGTTTTGTATTAAAAGATACTCTACGCCTGAAATTCTCCCTTTTTTCAAAAAGTAGTCTGCTACATCTTGTTTGACTGATTCAATAGGGAATTTTGAGATTTCATCCGCGTTAAAGTAAGCGTCTGCTCCTTCAACGGTAATCAGTTTGACATTATGATTTTTATAAATATCTCTTATTAAACCGATTATGTTTTTTTGGGCTTCATAGACGCAGTGGGCGTCCTGAATGTGGATAATCATTTTGTCTTCAGAACCTTTAAAAGAATCCCTTACCCGTCCGTATTTTTCATTGAACTGAATTTTGTCTATAATTGCGGCGCTGGTGTATGAGGTTTGTGAGATAATGAAAATTTGGATCAAAATTAAAGATACGAACCTTAGTAAATTGCGGTGGGGTTTTTTCTGATTGTTAATCATTTCTGTTTTCCTTTTTTGTTATTATTTAGAAGTTTTGAAAATTTTTTTACAAATTCCATTTAATGTAACCATTATAGCACAATATGTGTTTGTTTTCCATTTTAAATTGTTTATATTCAACTAAATCAAGCTGTATCGGAATTGGATAGGCATTCTCGGAATATGTTTGTGTCCATAATAATTAATGTATCGACAGAGGTGTGATTTTCTAAATGCAGGTTATTTTGTATATATTGATTATTATCTATTATTGTAGATTTTTATACGGTTTAGTTATGGTAGGTAAAAATAAGCATGATTTGCATGCACAAAAAATATCTTGTGTTATTTATAAAAACAATCTATATTTAAACTCACGATATGGAATAAGGTCGAAATTTTTATCAAAATGAGATTATTCGGATAGATTTGCGTTGTAGGGATAAGGGTATTTTTACAGCCTGAATAAAATGCCGGGTGCAATCCAAATAAATCTGCATAATAACTTAGGAGACAAATATTTGCAGACCATCAAAAATATGTTTAAAGCCATGGACACATTTTCGATTGTAATTAGTAATAAACATGGCAAAGGTAGATCATTAAAAGAGGAAGACCGGAAGAAATGAACATTTACGTAGGAAATCTGGATTATCAGGTAACAGAAGAACAGCTCAGAACGGAATTTGAGAAATTCGGAGAAGTGGAATCGGCTAAAATTATTGAGGATAAATTTACAGGCCGCGCAAAAGGGTTTGGATTTGTAGAAATGCCTAATAAAGAGGAAGCTGAGGCGGCTATTCAGGGGTTAAACGGAAAAGAGATAAACGGCAGGGCGGTATCGGTAAACGAATCGCGCCCCAAACCTGAGGGAGAGCGTCGTGGCGGCGGGCGTCCGGGCGGCGGCGGGTTCAGAGGTGGTAACAGGCCATCCGGCGGTAGCGGTGGCGGGCGCAGGAAATATTGATTGCCGTAACAACATAATAAATATTAAAAAGCAGGAGAATATAATTTTTCCTGCTTTCTTTTCGTATATCTGCGGTATATTTGACAATAAAAAAGCCCGATGTAAAAAACATCGGGCTTTTTTATTGTTATTTATGGCGGTTTTATCCGTTGAGGATTTTCATCGCTTCGTCTCTGTATGAGTTCATTATATACGGAATGCCTGTAACTTTTGCGCATTCTTCGGTAAGCGACATAAGTTCGTTTCTGGTAATGGAAGCGATATTAAAGCATCTCGCTCCCGCCATCAGTTGCTGGAGCCCGACTTTTAGTTTGTCCGCATAACTGTAAATACCTATGGCGCCGAGAGGTATTTTCTTTATTTCGGACGCGCCGACCATATCTTTTACTCTTTCGTAGCAGACAAAGATTTCTTCAGGGGTTGTGCCGTATTCGCTTACCGTTTTTGGCAGGTCGTTTTCTTTGATCCATTTATCTATGTTTTTTCCGACCATTCCGGGTATCATAAGAGCGCGTCCCATGCAAACGGCTTTAACATAAGGAGCTCCGAGAGCCAGTGCTTTGAAGATTCCGTCTTCGGAACTGAACCCGCCGGCGAATGCCATATCGGGTACGCGCTCGCCTTTTTTGGAAAGGATAGTAGCGAATTCATATGCCGCTGAATGCAGGTACAGAACCGGCATACCCCATTCTTCCATCATTCTCCACGGGCTCATTCCTGTTCCGCCGGGAGCGCCGTCGATGGTGAGGAGGTCGATTTTAGCTTTTGACGACCATTTTATAGCCATTGCGAGTTCTCTCAATCCGTAAGCGCCGGTTTTCAGTGTGATTCTCTTGTATCCTAATTTTCTTAAACGGTTTACTTCGTTGTAAAACGATTCTTCACTGATGAATCCGAGCCGGCTGTGGCGCTCGAATTCTTTTATAGCGCCGTCTTTAAAAGCCATCTGGTTTACAGGATCCGACGGGTCGGGAGTTACGATGTAACCTCGTCTCTGGAGTTCAAGAGCGCGTTCAAGCGAAGAAACTTTGATTTCCCCTCCTATGCTTTTTGCTCCCTGTCCCCATTTTAGTTCTATAGTATCGATACCGTGTTTGTCGATTATGTATTCGGCGACTCCGAGCCGTGTATCTTCCACGTTCATCTGAATCAGTATTTCGCCTTTGCCTCGATGGTATTTTTTATAAGATTCGATTCTTCTGTCCATATCTGGGGCTTTGACGACTTTTTTATTTGAGTTGAGTTCAAGAGCAGGGTCAATACCGCATACGTTTTCTCCGCATACGATAGTTACTCCCGATAAAGCCGCGCCGACTGCAAAATGTTCCCAGTTTTTGCGGGCTATTTCAGTTGAACCTAATGCGCCGGTGAATACCGGAGTTTCCATTTTGACTTTTTTGTCCCATCCGTATTCAGTTTCGGTGTTTACTGCGGGAAACCGTGCCGTGTCAGGGTTTCCTTCAACACCTGCCGGCAATCCTTTTGCGCCCAACGCGTAACCGTGAATATTGAGGTAAGAGTAATCGAGAGGATAGTTTTTATCCGCGCCGGCGGTAACTTCGCCGAATGGGCCGGGATATATCAATTCCCTCCCGCGGAACGTTGCGCGGAAAACTTCGCAGTTCCCTCTGCACCCATCAATACAGCGGGAACAAATACCGCTGGCGTAAGATACGTCTCTGGAGCGGTTAAAACTCCGTAAAGCTTCATCACCGTTTGGTCTTTGAAGATTCATTTTGCCTCCTTTTATGGTTTTTTATTATGGATCACACGCTAATTAGCGATGATCGTACGCTGTTGAATGCGCAAAATAATTTTCTTATGGATTTCCTTCAAACATTTAAATTGGAATGAGAAAAAACAGCGGAACCAAATTATATACAAAAATAACTTAATAATTAAATATTTTTTTTATACTTTAATTTTATGAAAACAAAAAATTTGAGAGCGCTGAAAAAGTGCTTTTTATTGTCATTGCGAAGCTACTAAGGAGCTGCGGCAATCTAAGCACTGATGATTTTAAGATCACCACATCGTTTTTCTTTCGTAAAACTTCTCGTGAGGACGTAGAAATTTAAGGTTTTTCAGCAATCCCAATTTGAAATAAATTGATTACTAAATCAGGATCAGGTATAAAATAATAAACTTTAAATAAAGGGGATTACGGTGTATGAAAAAACATAAAACATCTGATATTATTAAGGATATGCTTCTTGAAATGATTATAAACAGCGCGATAATTTTTGAACAGGACAGCATGGACTTTTACTGCAATGCCGTAGAAAAAGCGCATGAGCCGGAAAGCAGGAATCTTCTTGTTATGCTTATGCGTGAGGAAGAGAATCATATTGAGAAACTCAGGTCGATTTCACGTCGGGGGTTTGATGAAGTGATACAATCCGTAGATACAAGGGAAATACAACTTCTTGACGGCGAATATGTAGAAAAACAAAGAAAAATAAGCGCTGATGCAACTGTATCCGAGATTTTGAAACTGGCTATGGAAAGAGAGACGGCGTCATATCAGTTTTATTCTTTGCTCGCCGACAGGACAAAGATTGAGCCGGTGAAAAACCTGTTCGCTTTTTTGGCAAAACAGGAATCTGATCACAGAAAATATATCGAGACGGAATATAACAGATTAAACAAAAAATAAGAGTTTATATTGGATCCATTTTTGATTTTTGAGAATACATTGTTTTTAATGATACAGATATCTCTTATCGGGTTGGTGGGGTTCTGGGGTGTATCGAGGGGAATGATAGGGGAATTATGTCTGCTTACTTTGAGCAAGCTTGTTATAGAGGTGTCGTTTCCGTGCTATATTTTTACCCATATTCTTAAAAATGTAACTGTGGAGAGTGTGTATGACCTTATCTGGCTTCCTTTGTCGTGTGTGGCTATTCTGGTTTTGGGTTACTTAGTAGCTTCTCTGTATCTGGCAATAGATAAAAAAGTGAAAGAACCGGGTGAGTTCAAACTGCTGGTTACTTTTCAGAATGCAGTTTATATTCCATTGCCCATCATATCGGTTTTGTTTCCCGGTCCTGAACAAAACAAGATATTTTTATATCTGTTTGTGTTTAATATCCCTTTTTCAGCGCTTTTATTCAGTGTAAGCCCTCATGTTTTGAAAAAAGAACGCCATCTGGAGTTTTCATGGAGGTCAGTGTTTAACAATCCTGTTATAGCGGTGTTGGGTTCTCTTGTTTTGATATTTACGGGATTAAACAGGTTTGTTCCGCACACTGTTCTTTCCAGCATGGAGATGCTTGGCAAGATAACTGTGCCTTTGGTAATGATAGTTACCGGCGGCATAATTTATTTGAATTCAAGAGCTAAGGTTCCTGCGTGCAAATCGACTATAGCAAAAATATCCGTTTTAAAACTGGTTGTTGTTCCTGTGGCGGTTATTGCGGCGGTAGCGCTGTTAAAAGTCCGTTACGAGATAGCGGTTCTGCTGGTTCTTGAAGCGTGTGTTCCTTCGGCGTCGACATTGTCGCTGATTGCCAGAAAAGAAGAAGCCGATTACAAACTTATAGGCGCGACGATTTTCTGGAGTTATATAGCGTCCATATTTACCGTACCGTTTTTTTTAAGTTTATATTATTGGCTTAAATAGTGTTATGGAAAAATTTTGGAAAAAAATGCAAAAAAAATATATTGTTTATCGACAATTCCGATAAATTATATGTCTTGAAAAAGAGGGGCATAAATGAATGTTGTAATTATCGGATATGGTGTAGCGTCATATTGGGCTTTAAAAACGATACGAAAATATTCTCCGGCAACTATGGTAAAAGTAATAACCGGAGAACCCTACCCTGCTTATTATAAGGTTTTTCTCGCGGATTATATTGCGCAGAAACTTCCCGTTTCACGGATGCATCCGCCGGATATGATTAAGCCGGATGAGCATTTTCAGCTTCATATGGGAAAAAGAGTAGTAAAAGTGGATACTGACAAAAAAACTGTGCTGCTTCATACCGGCGAAGTTTTACGGTACGATAAACTGTTGATATCTTCAGGGGTAAAAACAACGTTGCCGGACGAATTAAAAAAAATAACTGGAATTTTTACGTTGAACTCCATAACCGACGCGATTTCAATAAAATCAGCCGATTTGAGGAAAAAAAACGCTGTTGTTATCGGCGACAATATCAATATTTTTGAGACTGTACGTGCATTACGGGCGATTGATATGAAGGTTACAATACTGTCCAGTAACCGGAGAATTTTTCAAAAATACATCGATGAAAAAGCTTCGCGACTTGTACTCAATTTACTGGGAAATGTGGATTTTGTGCCTTGTGCGGAAATAAAAAGTTTTGTATCCGAAAACAATATTTTAAAAGGAATTGAAACCACAGCCGGTACAGTAGTTGATGCCGATATTGCCGTAATTAACGGCCCGTTTCAACCGAACCTTGAATTTATGGGGCTGGACTCCAAGATACAAGCCGATAGCAAAATGTGCACGAAATACCCTGATGTTTATACAGCCGGCGATGTATGCCGATTTGAGGATGAAGACCCTGATTTTTCGTTCGGATGGCGTAGGGCATGGTTTCAGGGAATTACTGCCGGCGCAAACATAGCCGGAGGCGACAAAACTTATTTTGCGGTACAATCGCTGAGGGGGGAAACAAACGGATTTCCTGTTATTTTTATCGGCGCTCCTGTATCTTCGCTTGAAAATTGCGAACTGATCGAACATATTGATTTGGAAAGAAAAACCTTGAAGCAAGTGTATCATAAAAACAAAGTGGTTTTATCAGCAGTATTTATCGGTAGCGTCGACAAAATTTGCATGATTGAGGAATTGGCTCAAAACAAAGAAGTTATATATGAGCCGTTATCAAATTATGTAAAAATTGAAAGTAATGGTGGCAGTGGGCGGTTTAGGGAGTTTGTATGCCCTGTATGCAAAAGTAATCTTGATATAACCTTTGGTACGAAATTGGGATCGAAATTGAATTGTCCTATATGCGCGGTTGAATTATTATATTCTTCAGAAAACAATAAACCTAAAATATCCCTTGCACTATTAAATATGAAATCCGATACGGTCTGAACCTGACGAAATCAATAAAGAGTCTAGTTTATAAAATGAAATATAAATTATGGAGGGTTAGATTCCATGAGTAGCGAGCCGGGCATAACTTTATGGGTGGCTTTTGGAGCGGGTTTGGTATCTTTTCTGTCTCCGTGTGTTTTGCCTTTAATTCCTTCTTATGTTGCATTTGTAACGGGTTTTTCGCTTAAGGAGCTTCAGTCGGGCGATAAATCGGGCGAGATGATAAAGCGAATGGTTTTAAATTCGTTGTTTTTCATTGCCGGTTTTTCCGCGGTGTTTATTGCTTTAGGCGCATCGGCTTCGTTTATAGGCCGGGTTTTATCGGAATACAAGGATTTGATTTCGCGAATCGGCGGGCTGATAATCATTTTTCTCGGTGTTTTTCTTACCGGAGTGATAAAAGTCGGTTTTTTGTCGCATGAGAAAAAGTTTCGGGTAGTGAGAAAACCGTTCGGTATTCTCGGTGCGTTTGTGGTAGGTCTTGCTTTTGCTGCGGGTTGGACGCCTTGTGTGGGGCCTATTTTAGGGTCAGTATTGGTTATAGCAGGTTCGAGTTCGCAAATGATGCGGGGTGTGGTTTTGCTATCTATGTATTCTCTTGGATTGGGTATACCGTTTTTTATAGCGACTGTGGCTATAGGGTGGTTTTTATCAGTTAACAAAAAACTGATGAGGTTTGTCCATCCGCTAACGGTTTTTGCGGGTATAGTTTTGGTAATAATAGGTTTGCTTATGGCTTCAGGCAAATTTACGCGCCTGATATACTGGCTTAGTTTCTAAGCGGTTTTTGTTATGACAAAAAGTCCTTCGGTCGACAAAATATTGGCGAGAAACCGTAATTTGATTGTGTTTTCCCTCGCGCCGATATAGATTTCTTGCATAATGGTTATGCCGTTGTCTTTGCAGAATTTGCGAAAATCTTTTATAGTAAGTAACTTGATGTTTGGAGTATCGTACCATTCAAAAGGAAGTGTTTTCGTTTTAGGCATTGTTCCGTGAAAAAATAATTGTTTTCGGATTTCCCAGTAAGCGAAATTTGGAAAACTTACTATGGCTTTTTTGCCTACTCGTAGCATTTCCTTGATAACAAATTGGGGTTTATGGGTAACCTGTAGCGTTTGGTTTAAAATGACGTAATCATAAGATTGATCCTGATACTCTTTAAGTCCTTCGTCGATATTGCCTTGAAAGACAGACAACCCTTTGGCGATACACTGAATGATATTGTTTTCGTCAATCTCGACACCACGCCCTTTGACATTTTTAATGCGGATAAGGCGCGACAGAAGTTCGCCGGTTCCGCAACCGAGATCAAGCACTTTGCTGTTGGGTTCGATTATTGATATAATTTTTTCGTAATCCGCATGGAAAACAAGGCTCTCAATTTTGCGTGCCATTTTATTAAACCTTAAGATTGGTTAAAAAATTGGTAACTATTTTTGTCAGGTGTTCGGTTTCAAGAAGAAACGCGTCATGTCCGTATGAGGAGTTTATTTCTATGTAAGATACGTCTTTATCGTTGTTCATCAGTGACTTTACTATTTCTTTCGACTGGTATGGCGGAAACAGCCAGTCAGATGTAAACGATATAACCAGTATTTTTGACGAAACGTTTTCAAAAGCCGCATTCAAAGAGCCGAATTTGGCGGCAAGATCAAAATAGTCCATTGCTTTTGTCAAATACAGGTAAGTGTTCGCATCGAACCGTTCCACAAATTTATCTCCCTGATAATGAAGGTAACTCTCAACTTCAAATTCAGACGAAAAATCGTAGCCGTAAGTGTCTTTGTCCTGAAGCCTGCGCCCGAATTTTGCGTGCATAGATAAATCCGATAGGTAAGTAATGTGCCCGATCATTCTGGCGATAGCCAGTCCGTGGCGCGGGACGTTTTTCCCGTAATAGTCTCCGTTTTGCCAGTTCGGATCGGTAATGATAGCGTTTCTGCCGACTTCGTTAAACGCTATTGCCTGAGGCGATAGTCTGCTTGTGGAGGCTATAATCATTGCAGATTTTACAAAATCAGGATACTGGATAATCCATTCCAGCCCCTGCATTCCTCCCATCGATCCGCCGGCGAGCGAGAGAAGCGATTTCACCTCCAGATAATCCATCAGTTTTTTTTGAACCTTAACCATATCGGAAATTGTGATCATGGGGAAATTCAGCGCGTAATGTTTGCCGGTTTTGGGATCTTTGGATATGGATCCTGTGGTTCCTTTACACCCGCCTAAAAAATTAGAGCAGATAATGAAATATTTATTTGTATCGAAAGCTTTTCCGGGGCCTATCATGTTATCCCACCATCCGGTTTTTTTGTCGTTGGCGCTGTGATAACCCGCGGCATGAGCGTCGCCGGAGAGGGCATGCAAAATAAGTATGGCGTTGTCTTTATCTTGCGAAAGGTTACCGTATGTCTCGTATGCAACGGTGATAGGGCCAAGTTTTTTACCGCATTCCAACTGAAGTTCATTCGGCGGGTTTGCAAACGTAAAGGTCTTGGTATGCACTAATCCTACGGAACCTGATTCGAACTTGATATTTGTGGTCATATTAAACTTGTATACCTGAATTCCTGTTAATTAAAAAAGAAATATAGAGCTTTTCAACTGGTTTTGTCAATATCTTCCTCAGGCGACAACTCGGTATCCGTTTTAGTTTTTTTTAAGTCTGCGAGTTCTTTTTTTATCGTATCCCTGTTGATTTTTCGAAATTCACACAGTTCGTTGTAACATTTTATATGATCTTCGATACAGTCGATTTCCGCCTGTATCATTGCAAGCCGCGCGGCTACAGGGTCGGGCAGATTGGCGTGATCGAGGCTTATTTCGGGTACTTTTTCGCCTTCTCTGCGCACAATTACGCCGGGTACGCCTACAACTGTGCAATCGTCCGGCACGGATTTGATCACAACAGAACCTGCACCGATATTGACTTTATTTCCGATAACGATATTTCCCAGCACTTTTGCTCCGGCGCCTACGACAATATGGTTTTTCAAAGTAGGGTGCCTTTTGCCGGTTTCTTTGCCGGTTCCGCCTAAAGTAACTCCTTGAAAAAGCGTTACATAGTCGCCGATTATGGTGGTTTCGCCTATAACCACTCCCATGCCGTGGTCAATAAAAAAACCTTTGCCGATTTGTGCGCCCGGATGAATCTCGATTCCTGTTATGAATCTGGTAATTTGCGATAATAGTCTCGGTATCAGGGGCAGATGGAGTTTTGTATGCAGAAAATGGCAGATCCTGTGGCTGATTATTGCGTGAAACCCTGAATAACTTAAAATTACCTCAAGTATCCCCCAAAAACCTCTAACCGCCGGATCGCGTTCAAGTATAGCCTTAAAGTCTTCCCAAAGGGTAATCATAACGTAAATCACCTCCATATTCTATATCAATATATTAGACTGTGTGTATCACAGGATATATCATAATTTAAAACTCATTAACAAAAAAGTAATATCTAATTAATAAAAATCGATATTTTATAAATTTTTAGGTTTTCAAAAAAGAAAATTTTTAGTATCGTTACGTTTTAAAATTTATTTATATGTATTGTGCAGGGTATAATTTTGACAAATTTGTGTTTGAGTGATTTTGCCTGTTAAGGGATAATTTTTCTAAAAACCGATAATAATAAACTGACAGTATAAGGGGTAAAAAAAACAATGAGCCCATTTAAGAGGAGCCCTATGGTACCGAAATATATGTTTTTAACAAAAGGTGTCGGGAAGCATAAAGAATATCTCAGCAGTTTTGAGTTGGCGTTAAGGCAGGCTGGGGTGGAGAAATGCAATCTGGTTACGGTGTCGAGCATATATCCCCCGAACTGCAAAATTATACCGAGAGAAAAAGGGCTTGAGATGCTCAATCCCGGCGAAATAGTTTTCTGCGTTATGGCACGAAGCGCTACCAACGAGCCAAACCGTCTTATAGCCTCGTCAATAGGACTTGCGCTTCCTAAAGACAAAGAGCAGTACGGGTATCTGTCTGAGCATCATTCGTTTGGCGAAAAGGAAAATGTTGCGGGAGATTATGCCGAAGACCTTGCGGCCGCCATGCTTGCCACTACGCTCGGCATGGATTTCGATCCAGATATGGCCTGGGACGAAAGGAAAATGGAGTACAAAGCCAGTGGAAAAATCATCAAAACTACAAACATAACACAAACCGCCATAGGCGATAAAAAGGGATTGTGGACAACTGTTGTTGCCGCGGCGGTATTTATTCTTTAATAAAAATGCCTGAAATTTGCGGGGGTTAGTATGCATGAACTTCACGGGTTTTTAGGGTTGCCTGAAGAACTTGCCCGTAAAGATAGTGCGCGGGTAATTGTTGTGCCTGTTCCTTTTGAAGCGAGCACTTCTTACGGAAAAGGCGCGTCTTTCGGGCCCTCGGCGATAATCGAAGCTTCATGGCAGGTTGAGTTCTGGGACGAAAAATCCCGCAGGGAACCATGTTCTATGGGGATTTTTACCGATCAATCTATCGGTTTGAATCAGAACTGGGGTGTTGTTTCGGGTTTGCTTGAGAATAAAGTTCAGGAAATTATTTCTGACAAAAAGTTTCCTCTTTTTCTTGGCGGCGAACATTCTATTTCCGCGCCGATAGTAAAAGGCATTTTAAAAAAGTATCCTGATTTAAGCGTACTCCATTTTGATGCTCACGCCGATTTAAGATATTCTTATGAAGATAAACTCTGGTCGCACGCAAGCGTTATGCGCAGAGTTTTCGAGATGGGCGTTCCGTTTTGTTCGGTTGCTGTGCGCAGTTTGTCGCAGGAAGAACATGATTTGATAGATCAGCATAAACTCAATGTTTTTTTCGCGTATAAACTGCGGCAAAATCCTGACTGGATGCGTGAGGTTATATCCTGTTTGACTGATCATGTGTACCTTACCTTTGATATAGACGCCGTTGACATCAGCGAAGTGCGTTCTACCGGCACTCCGGAACCCGGGGGGTTATACTGGTATGAAGTGATTGAATTTCTTGAAAAAATGGCGAACAGCGGGAAAAAAGTCATAGGCGCTGATTTGGTTGAGCTTGCTCCGTCCGAAAATGACCATGCTTCATCGTTTTACGCGGCAAAACTCGCTTATAAAATTATTTCTTACCTTGCCTGAAGTCTAATTAATCTGCAATAATAAAATTAGTGAATTAAACTGCACGGTATTTTATCTAAATTAACGTTATGAGTTTGCAAAACCGGATTGATTATAGATGTATTGTACATGTGGATATGGACGCTTTCTTCGCTTCCGTCGAACAGCTTGAGCGTCCTGAGCTGAAAGGGAAACCCGTGGTTGTGGGGGCTGTTCCCGGCCGAAGGGGAGTAGTTTCTTCAGCGAGTTACGAGGCGCGTAAATTCGGTGTGCGGTCTGCCATGCCGGTATCTGAGGCAAAGAGGTTATGTCCGCATGGAATATTTGTGCCTGTAAACGGGAAACTATATTCGAGGTATTCGGAACGGCTGGTGGAGATATTCGAGAGTTATACTCCTCTTCTTGAGGTAGCGTCCATTGATGAGGCGTATCTGGATCTGACCGGCTGTCCGGTTTTATCTAAAAGCAAATATGAAATCGGTATTGACATAAAATCGAATATCAAGGGAAAAACCGGGCTTACCGCATCTGTGGGGATAGCGTCAAACAAGTTTGTGGCGAAAATCGCGTCGGATTTGAATAAGCCCGACGGGCTTGTGATTGTAAATCCCGGCGATGAATCGGATTTTTTAAAGAATCTCAAAGTGGATAAACTTTTTGGCGTAGGCGAAAAGTCTGCGCGAATACTCAAATCAAGAGGGCTCCATACTGCCGGCGATATTCAGCGCCTGACAATGGAATTTCTGGTTCGGGAATTCGGCAATTTCGGAAAAAGCCTTTATTATATGTGCAGAGGTATAGATGACAGGCCCATAGAGTGCGAATCGCAGGCAAAATCGATGGGAAAAGAAGTAACTTTCGAAACCGATGTAAGCGATGCTGATATTCTTATGAGCGCTCTTGCGCGCTTGTCTCAGGAGGTAGGGACGAATTTGCGAAAACACGGGTTATGGGGTAAATGCGTTATCCTGAAATTGAGGTATTCGGATTTTAACACAATAACCCGTAGCGTTTCGTTTGATAATTCTGTGAATCAGGATCATGTAATATTCGATTATGCCAAACAGCTTTTTAATAAAATAGTTTTAACCGCCAAAGTCAGGCTTTTAGGTATAACTCTCAGTAAACTTGAAAAATTCGAGGATAAGCAGTTCGGTTTTTTTGAAGAAAACAGCTCTACAAAACAGCAAAAACTGTATGAGTCCATAGACAAAATACGCGGTAAATACGGTAAGAAATCGTTGATTCTGGGAAAAAGTTTAGATACCGAATCGGATTCTTGACCTGAACTAAAAAATTTAATATTATATAAGCTTTATTGTAAAATAATTAAGTTTGGAGCAAAGGGAGAAAAGAAATGGCATTCAAAGCGGATAAAATTTGGGTTGACGGTAAACTTATCAATTGGGACGACGCCAAAATTCACATATTATCGCATGTGATTCATTACGGTTCATGCGCATTTGATTCGATCCGCTGTTACAACAACTCCAAAGGACCGGTTTTGTTCCGCATGGCTGATCATTATAAACGGCTTTATGATTCCTGTAAAATTTATTATATGGATATCCCGTTTTCCCAGCAGGAACTTGAACAGGCGACGATAGATCTTATCAAGGCCAATAAAATTGATGAAGCGTATATCCGGCCGTTTGTTTTCAGAGGGTTTGGGAGTCTTGGCATAAATCCGTTCAATTGTCCGGTAAGTGTATCTATAGCGGCATGGGATTGGGGAAGATACCTTGGTGAGGATGCTCTGGAGGAAGGTATAAGCTGTAGATTTGCTTCTTGGCACAGAGCCGCTCCGAATACGTTTCCGTTTATGGCGAAAGTAGCGGCGAATTATATGAATTCCCAGCTAATAAAGATAGAAGCTATAAAAAACGGGTTTGACGAAGGAATTGCGCTGGATTCATTCGGGTTTGTATCGGAAGGATCCGGCGAGAACGTGTTTATGGTAAAAAACGGAGTGATCTATACTCCTCCGACAACTTGTTCTATTTTGCCGGGCATTACCCGTCATTGCATATTTATTTTGGCAAGAGAGTTGGGGATTCGGATTGAACAGCATATTCTGCCACGTGAATCATTATATATTGCCGACGAAGTGTTTTTGACAGGTACTGCCGCTGAAATTACTCCTGTTACAAAAATAGACAATATAACCATCGGTTCAGGTAAACGCGGAGAAATTACTCATAAAATCCAGAAAATTTATTTCGATATAATTAACGGTAACATTGAAGATAAATACAACTGGCTTACTTATATAAAATAATTCATGCGCCTATCAGGCTCAGTACCGCGTTTATTACCGTCAACGGGTGTACCGGACATCCGGGAATAAAAAGGTCTGTTTTATATTTGTCGATAAAACTGCGGTTAAGTGCGGGCGATTTGTAAAAAAGCCCTCCGCTTATGGCGCAGGTTCCTGCGAGTATAATTATTTTCGGTTCGGGTACGGCTAAATAAGTGTCTTCAAGAGCGCAGGCCATGTTTTCGGATACGGGCCCTGTTACGATAATACCGTCCGCATGGCGTGGTGAAGGGGCAATGTCAATTCCGAACCTGCCCATATCGAAATTTACGTTTGAGCAGGCGTTCAATTCCATTTCACAGGCGTTGCATCCGCCTGCGGATACAGACCGGAGTTTCAAAGACCGGCCGAAAAATTTTTTCAGATCTTTTCGTGTTTGGACGGCTGTTTTTTCGTATGATTTTAAATCGGTATGCATATTTACAATCAGCTTTTCCCGTGATGTGGATGACATTTTATACAGGTTTGTAAATTTTATTTCGTTTTTTTTGCAGGCTTTTTCGCAGTCTGCGCAGAATATGCATTTACCCATATCTATGGATAAAGGCGTCGATTTTACTGCGCCTGTTGGGCAAACCGATTCGACGGTTTTGTCTGCCGATTCGGTGGCGATATACGGTATGCCTCTGAACATATCGTTTATTTTTGCGGTTCTTATGTCTGGTATTGCCTGGTTGCCCTGATTGAATCTGATTTTTAGTAGATTAAACATTTTCAAGCACCTTTTTCATAAATCGAATCCGCAGTATGATAAATTAAAACTCTTGTTGCAAAGTGGAAAATCGGATATGGCATTGTTCCTGACGGCAAGTGCGAGAGCGAACCAGTTGTTCAATGACGGGTCTTTTATTTTATAGCGTATTAGTTCGCCGTTGCTATCGGTAATTGCGCAATGGGTTATTTCTCCGCGCCATCCTTCAACCATAGAGACGGTGAAACTGTCCGGAGTGGAATTTTGCACAGGCTGAACCAGCGGTTCATTGCTATCAGGTAGATTTTCCAGTTGCTCGAATATAAATTTTATGGAATTTTTGATTTCGGTATATCTAAGGTAAGTGCGGGCGAAAACGTCTCCGTTTTCTATAGAAGTTTTATAAACGGGGTAATATCTGTATATGCCGAACGGATGGTCTGAGCGGACGTCTATGGGTAATCCGGAAGCTCTTGCCGCTAAACCGGCCATGCCGATTTCTCCGGCGGTGTGTGGATCAACAATTCCGGTAGTTTCAAGTCTCGATAAAACCGTCGCATGGGAAAGCATTGTTTCGCTCATGAGAGTTACATCGCTATCTATTTTTGTAAGCGTGCGTATTAAGTTTTCTTTTAAATCTGGGTAGATATCGAATCCACATCCTCCAACTTTGATCAGGCCTTTGCCGAACCTGCTCCCGCAGATAGCGAGCATAGAGTTTATCGCCAGAGTGCGTGTCGCTCCAAACACGGCGTTTCCCATAAGGTAGCCGATATCGTTAGATATTGCTCCGAGATCGCCTATATGAATACCGATGCGCTCAAGTTCAAGGGCTATTGCGCGGATTGATTGGGCTCGCAACGATACTTTACAGTCCGAGATTGATTCAATTGCCTGAACATAGGCCGAAGTATGGCCGATGGCGGTATCTCCGGCGATGGATTCGGCAAGGTGCGTGGTGAACTTTTTATCGGCAAAGCTACTGGACTGCAGAATCAGCGATTCAATATCCCTGTGCTGGTAACCGAGCTGGATTTCAAGATGGTGTATGGTTTCGCCATGGCACATAAACCGGAAATGGCCGGGTTCTATTATTCCGGCGTGAACAGGCCCTACGGCGACTTCATGAACTTCTTCGCCGTCCATTTTAAAAAACGGATAATTTTCTATTCTCGATGCCTTGTCAAAACGGTTATGAGAATACCTTACCGGTTTGAGCCACGGATGGTTTTTTGGTATTATCCCGAATTCTTCATGAAGTTCCCGCTCAAACATGGCAAAAGAAGGGACGTTCAAGGTAATTGACCGGTAACTTTCGCCTTTTTTCAGTTCAGTCGAGGCGATAAGAAGTTTGGAGTTTTCGTCGTCGGCAAATACGCAGTATATAGTTACGTTGTTATTATTGTTCATGCCGAATAAAGATACAAGCCTGTTTTTTTGTTTTGCCAGTAACTCTGCGTCATCAATAAATTCTTTTATCCCGATATGCGGTATATCATCTATTTTCAGCGGTTTATTATTTTTTGTCTCAGCCCATTTCATATCCGGTAACCTTTTTTCAAAATTTCGAAGAAAGAGATATCAGTTTATGCACAAATGACGGCATATATATTCCTGTAACAATCAGAATAAAAATAAATACGCATTGCGGCAGATACGCGAACAAATCGTAAATATTTTTATCAGGTGCATGTTTATGATGATGATGTTCAACGGAGAAAAACATTTTAAAAACGGAAACACTCATGCCTGCCATGATGATTGTTAAAAAAACCACAAACAGCAAAAGAATTACATAATTGCCCGATACATACATTTGTTTTATAATCAAAAATTTAGTTAAAAATAACGGAAACGGCGGAAAACCGGTGATGCATAGAAAACACAATACCCACAGCCAGGCGCTGAATTTATCGTTTTTCAGTAGCCCGTGAATGTTGTTTATATCCTTTGATTTAAATTTGTAAAGTATATTGCCGGCAGTTAGGAAAAACGATGCTTTGGCAAGCGAATGGGCCAACGTATGGAGCATAGCGGCAAATAATCCTGTCGAACCGATGGCTATTGCGATAGAAATTATGCCCATATTCTCAATGGAAGAATAAGCCAGCATTCGTTTGTAATTTTTTATTTTGACAACATAAACCGCGCTGACAAGCAGAGATATCATTCCCATAATTATAAGAAGGGTTTTTCCGTAATAAATGAGGCCTGCGGTATCTATAAGTTTATAAATCCTGATAATTCCCAACAGTGCGCAGTTCAACAGCGTACCTGACAGCATTGCCGATACCGGCGACGGTGCTTCTGAATGAGCGTCCGGCAACCACGCGTGCACCGGCGCGATACCCATTTTGGTTCCGAATCCGATGATTATAAACGGAAACGATAGTTTCAGCCAAAAAAGGTTTATTTTTGAGCTGTTGGCGTAAAGATCGGCAAAATAAAGTGAATTTATCTGCGCCGACCCCATTGAAATCAGTATTATGCCTACAAAAGCGAGAGAAATACCGATGGAACATATAAATATGTATTTCCATGCGGCTTCCAGAGACGACTTTGTGCGGTCGTAAAATATAAGTGGCGCGCTGGTCAAAGTAGTTGCTTCGATAAATACCCAGAATAAACCGAGATTTGTGCTCAACAGTGCTCCGGTCATGGAACATACGAACAATAGAAAACAAATGGTGTAGCGGGTATGGCGTTGTGGTATTTCGTTGCTGTGATACGAGAAATATATGTTGTAAACCGCAACGCCGAAAAATACCAGCGCCAGAATGGCAATAAAAATTATATTGAGCGTATCGGTTTTGAAATATGTTGTAAACTCTGCCGGCGCAAAAAAGAAAGTAGCCGTACAGGCAAGATAAATTGCTGAGTAACCAAGAAGGGCCAAAATGTTAATTAATTTTGAATTAATGAAAAAAAGAATCAAGCTGACTATAACCGGATATAAAAACAACATTGGGATCATGGCGCAATTAATCCTTAAGATAAGTTAGGGTGTCTATATGGGTTTTTTCGTAAGTCGCCTGAATTTTGTTAAAAAACAGTCCGAACAGATAAATTCCTATAAAAACGTCGAGCAGAACGCCAAGGCTTACAATCAGCGGCATTTCGTTTATTAACGACAACGTTAAAAGGAAAATCCCGTTTTCAAGCATCATGTATCCCATTATATGGGTGATAATTTTTTTTCTGGTGATGATTATAAACAAACCGGTAATCATTGTTGATATGGAAATACCGAAATATAAAGGATTAACATCCTGAGCCAGTATAATCGACAGGTATGAAAGCATAAATCCGAACCCGAATATGAGGCTGGATATGACAATCGACCAGAATGCGGGGATATTCGGTTCGATTTCCCTGAAGATCTCGTTTTTTCTTATTATTTTCATCAGAAACCACGGGATTATTATTGCTTTAAATACGAGAGTTTCAATAACAAGAAACAAAAAATTCAGTCCGAAATAGTCTTTGTTGTCCACAACAACCATTGTAAACAAAAGAATCCCCTGCATTGCCAGCGTTTTTACATAAGCTTCGATTCTGCTTGTGGATGATACATGAATCATAGTCAGGCCGAATAAGACGATAACGAAATTTTTCATCTCAGTTCTCCGAAATTAAATAGTATCGTGCATGCGGCCACTATTAATCCTACGGATGTGATCAGAAAAATAAACTGCGGCACATGAGTCATTCTTAACCGCGCGATAGCGGATTCGATAATGCCTGTGAAAACCGCGATAAGCCCGGTCAGCGAAATGAAAATAAACACGGACAATAAAATATTGAGTCCCGGCGGAATGATCAGGTTTGTGATAATAGAAGAGAAAATAAGCATCTTAAGTGCGTTTGAATATAAAATAAACCCTAAATCCGGCCCGGAGTTGTCCAGAATCATGACTTCATGAATCATGGTCAGTTCAAGATGAGTGTTCGGATCGTCTACGGGTATTCTGCATCCTTCCACGAGAATTAGTATGAAAAGCGCGAAAGCTCCCAGAAGCGCTATCATGCCTGAAAGTTCCTGATTGATATATGAATTTGCGATAATCGAGCTTAGAGACGTTACTTGGCCTAAAAACGCCAGCGATGCTATTACCATAAAAAAACCCGGTTCCGCAAGAGCGGAAAACGTAACTTCACGCGAACATCCCATGCCTTCAAAACTGCTTGCCGTATCGAGAGATCCGATAATTGAAAAAAATTTGCCAAAAGCCAGGAGGTAAGCGAAAATAATAAAATCTCCTTCCAAACTCAATACTGGCCTGTGAGTAAAAATCGGCACAAATAAACCCGCAAAAAGCGTTGAAGCTAAACATATCGCCGGAGCCAGTTTAAAAATAAAGGAAGTGGAAGTGCTTATTACTTCGCTTTTTTTCATCAGCCGGAAAAAATCGTAATATTGCTGTAATAAAGGTGCTCCTTTTCTGCCGGCGGCGATTGCCTTTATCCGGTTGATTATGCCGGTAAACAAAAAAGGAGCGGCTAAAAGAAACAAAACGTTGAGAATCTGTATCATAAGTTCACCATAAAACCCATATCAAAGCCAGAACAAGAAAAATCAGCCCATACAAAATATACTGCTGTGTGTTTCCGCTTTGAATCCAGGAAAATATATTCAAAATTTTTCTAACACCATGTATAAAAGGGTAGATAAGATACGATTCAGCTAAATCCCTGCAATCCGATTGGACACTTCCTTTTTTCGGAAAAAGGCCTCGCGGATAATAATGTTTTTCGCAAATCCAGATCAGCGGTTTTATGATATTTAAAAAAGGATTCGAATAAGATGATCCGCTGTATTGAACTCTTGGCGAGTATAATTGGTATCCGCAGTTCCATGTCCTGCACTGAGCGTATTTTTTATTTCTCAAAAACATAAACCGGATTAAAAAAATAATGCCTGTCAGTATGGCGAATCCAAAAAAACATAACGATATTTTGACGGCGAACCGGTAAAAATCTGAAAAATCCGCATAGGGGTTATCTGATAAAAAAACTGAAACCGCCGGTTGGACGATAAACAGTAATAATTGCGGTATTGTACCTGTGATAAGACATAAAATCGCAAGAACCGTTTGCGGATAAAGCATTGATTTTGAATTGTCGGTTATGGAGTGCTCAAAGTTTTGCCGCGGAGCGCCGAGAAACATTATTCCGAAAATTTTGCTGAAACATATCAGAGCAATCGCTCCGGTAAAAGCTATTGCGCAGATACTTAATATCGCTACCGCGAAAGGGGCGGGCGATTTTACGTTCATGGCCGCAAATGCCGATAAATAAATCATAAGTTCGCTGATAAACCCGTTAAATAAGGGAAATGCACATATAGATACCGAGCCGGCAAGGAATAAAATTGAGTTTACGGGCATACATTTTATAAGACCGCCGAGTTTTTCCATATTTAAAGTATGGGTTTGCCGGTAAACCGATCCGGCGCAGAAAAACAAAAGCGGTTTAAAGAATGAATGGTTCAGCGTATGAGCCAGAGCGCCTGAATATCCAAGTAACAACATTTGGGGGGTTGATTCAAGCCTGCCTAACATCCCGAATCCGATACCTAATCCGATGATGCCTATATTTTCGATACTTGAGTAAGCCAGAAGTTTTTTCGTTTCTTTTTGCATTGTGGCATTGATTATGCCCCATAAACATGTCAGAGCAGAGATAAATATGAAAAAATAAGGTATTTCCGCAGGCAAATTCGGGAAAAAGGTTATAGTTCTCAATATTGCGTAAATACCGGTTTTGATCATAATTCCAGACATTACAGCAGATACATGGCTTGGAGCGGCAGGATGTGCGTGCGGAAGCCATGTATGAAACGGCACAAATCCTGCTTTGGTTCCAAAACCAATGAAAAATAAGGCGAATATAAGGTCTATCCATTTACGGGATAATCCTATATTCATAAACGAACCGAAATCGAGGTTTGCGCTTTTTACAGATAAAATTAAAAACCCCATCAGAATGAATATCAATCCGATATGCATTGAAATCAGATATTTCAGGCCGGCCATAACGGTATCGTGTTTTTCATAATCGAAAACAACCAGAAAAAATGACGAAACCGACATTATTTCCCAGACAACTAAAAAAGCGAGAGCGTTTCTTACGCTGACAACCAGAAACATTGAAATTATAAGAATTGAAAACAAAAAATAGTGGGATGAAAGGTTATCTTTGCCGGTTGCATAAGGTTTTAGGTAACCGGCGGCGTAAACTGAAGAAAAAATTGTACCTAAAGAGATAAGGATCACAAAAAATGCCGAAAGTGAATCCCATGAGATCCTGATTTCGCCTATCGGATAAGGCATAAGAAAAAAGTTTTCAACAAGTTGCGCTGACAAAATTACACAAACAGCGGTTTTGAGAATCAATATCGCTCCCGTAACCGAGAAAACCGCAAAAAAAGCGCCTTTAACCCGTGCTCCGGCAATACAGGATACAATTCCGCCGGTAAAAATTAAAAATAAACCGAGAAAAAAGTTACCCATTGTTATCCTGCTTGGTTTTCCATTCCGATTCTTTTGACCGGATATAATTTACAATTATTTTATGCGGAGCTTTATTTTTAAGAAGCGAGATAAAATCGTCTTGCTGGCACAAAAATGAAATCTTTGATAATGTCTCAATATGTCTCTGGGGTGTGGCGCTAAGAATTATGAAAATTGTATCTACAAGTATGCCGTCAAGAGCGCCGTAATCTATTCGGTTTTTCAAAAAGCAGATGGATATACTCTCTTTTTCCAAATCCGCGATAATAGGAGTTCTCGGATGCGGGATGGCAATCCCTTTGCCAATAGCCGTAGGCATCATTTCTTCGCGTTGAAGAAGCGAGCTGATTATAGCGTTTTTATCCATTCCCTGTGGTGTGGGTATGGCGTAGATGGCGTTTTTTATGATGTCCGGTACGGTATCTCCGTCGATATTGTAATAAATTCCGCCTTCTCTTAAGTGATCAATCAGGCTAACTGTTTTGTGCGCGGAAGAGAGATCGAAAATTTTACCCGAAACCGGTATTTTGTTTTTCAGTATCCAGTCATGGATTTCCGTTTTGTTAAACCGGTACTGGTGGTTGATTCTATATGCAGGAATCTTCTTATCTTTTATCCAGCGGTATATTGTTTTCTCCGATACCTGAAGCAAATCGACAATATCTTTGATTTTTAGGTTCATCTTTTGCCTTCCTGATAATTGAAAGAGCGCATTATATGGGCTGGCTGTTTATATGTCAATAAAATTCTTTTAATGTCCAGATTTGGGTAGTAAATATTGATTCGCCCCATATATATTATTGGTTTAATACTATTTTGCGTTTTAAATTGAGATTGCTGAAAACGGTTTAAATTAGAATTTCATCACGAGAAGTTTTGCGAAAGCAAAACGAGGTGGTGATCTCAAAACCATCAGATCTGAGATTGCACAGCTCCTTAGGAGCTTCGCAATGGCAATAAAAAATACTTTTTCAGCGCTCTCAAATTATATTAGGCCGGAATGCGGAGCATTCAGGAAAATTTTTTGGTTCTTCTTTTCAAAAGGAACGAAGTATTTTTAATTTTTCGCAATGCCGGTTGATTGCGAAAGAAATTATTTCAGCAACCTGAAAGAACGCGCGATTTTAAAAAAAGCGCCTTTATGTTTTTCAAAATCGGCTGTGAGTGATGAAAATGTGATAGTATACTGGCGGTTGTTGTTTAGGATAATGTAAGAAAGGTCTGTGAGATTGTTTTCGTTTTTTGTGTAAGTATAATTAAACCAGTGAGTATCGGTATTATCAATTCGTTCCACATCGTCGTCGACATGCCTGTATTGATCCAGTTCGTTGCTTAAATTGAGCATTCGCACATTGCATGCTTCTTCAAGAGTCATATCGGTAACTGCGTGGGTTTCCACTATTACTGACATTGATTCTATATAGCCGACGGTGTCGTTATCGGATATGTTTTCGGCATAAACAATGGTATCCGGCGGCGGGGTTTGAGCTATTTTCCATGTGCCGGGAACGTCTATGGAAAACCCGTTTTCCTGATTGACTATTTTGGAATATGGGGCACTTTGAGCGAAACATAAACCTACGGTTACGGCAAAAACGGAAAATAGTACAATGATTTTAAACAAGCTCATTCAACGGTTCCTTACTGAATATTTTTAGATTATGCAATTTGTTATATTGATTCGCATTTTAAAATATATTGAGCTTTAATGCGGAACATTCCGAAAAAAATTCGGTTTTTTTGCATTTTCAATTCTAAAGCGAAATGTTAACTCATATTAGACGTTTTTTTGCTATTACATATTTTGTATAATTGCCGATCCGAATTCGGAACATTTTAATTCGGTTGAGTTTTCCATCTGTCTTGCCAGATCGTACGTTACTCTTTTTTGTGATATAGTTTTCTTAAGCGCCTGAATAACAATTTCGCCTGCCTTGTCCCATCCGATATGTTCAAGCATCATTACCGCCGAAAGTATAACCGATCCGGGGTTGACTTTATCGAGCCCTGCGTATTTCGGGGCGGTACCGTGTGTAGCTTCGAAAACCGCCGCGTTGTCGCCGATGTTTGCGCCCGGGCCTAATCCGAGCCCGCCGACTTGCGCTACCAGCGCGTCGGACATATAATCGCCGTTAAGATTTGGCATGGCGAGCACGCTGTATTCTTCCGGCCGGATAAGAACCTGCTGGAACATTGCGTCGGCTATGCGGTCGTTGATAAGGATTTTACCTTCAGGCCGTTTGCCGCCGAAATTTTCCCATAACTCTTTTTCAGTAACTACTAAATCGGCGAATTCTTCTCTTGCGGTCTGATAACCCCAGTCGCGAAACGCACCTTCGGTAAACTTCATTATGTTGCCTTTATGAACCAGCGTAACAACAGGTTTTTTATGGTCGATGGCATATTGAATAGCTTTTCGGACAAGTTTTTTTGTGGCGGTAACGCTTATGGGTTTAATTCCTATTCCCGAATCGAACTTGATCTGGCAGTTCAGTTCGGTGTTAAGGAACTCAATTACTCTGGTCGCTTCTTTGGTTCCTGCAGGCCACTCTATTCCTGCGTAAACGTCTTCGGTATTTTCCCTGAAAACAATCATATTAACCAACTGCGGATTTTTCACCGGAGACGGCACACCTTCAACATAGGTTACGGGGCGTACGCAGGCGTACAGGTCGAGAACCTGCCTTAAAGTTACGTTCAGGCTTCTGAATCCGCCGCCGACCGGAGTGGTAAGAGGCCCTTTTATTGCCACGTGATACTTTTTTATAGCCGATATTGTTTCTTCCGGCAACCATTCGTTAAACAGATTATTTGCTTTTTCGCCGGCATATATTTCCATCCAGCATATTTTGCGTTTTGCGCCGTAGGCTTTTTTTACAGCGGCGTCGATAACCGGTTTAGATGCTTTCCATATATCCGGCCCTGTGCCGTCGCCTTCGATAAAAGGTATTATGGGGTTATCGGGTACGGATAATTTTCCGTTAATGATTTCTATTCCCGCTCCGTCTAAGGGAGCTTTGAAATAATCTGTCTTCTGCATTTTTTCTCCCGCGCTGAATTTTATTGATTATGCCTGACGGCAGGTATAATTTAGCAGTCCCCCTGCAAGAAGGATATTCTTCTGCCGTTCAGTCAAATTGTAAGTTGCCTGAAACTGCGATCCGTTAGTTTTGTTTATGATTTTCAAAGGGCGATTATTCAATAGCGCATTGTTTACTCCGGATATTTCGAGTTCATCGTCCTGATTTATGGTGTCGTAATCTTCCGGTTTTTCAAAAATAAGAGGTATTATTCCGAAATTTATCAGGTTTGCGGAATGGATCCGTTCTATTGATTTAGCGATAACTGCTCTGATTCCCAGATACATCGGGCATATAGCGGCGTGTTCTCTGCTTGAACCCTGTCCGTAACTTTCGCCTGCCAGAATGAATCCCTGATTCCCGTTATCGCGTTCCCGGGCCGCTCTTGCGGGAAAATCCGGGTCGACAGGTTCAAAAACGAATTCCGCGTATTTAGGTATATTAGACCGGTATTTCAATTTTGCTCCTGCGGGGCAGATATGGTCGGTGGTGATTTTATCGCCGACTTTAATAATGATTTTGCCGTGAATCTGATCGGGAACAGGTGTGTTTTTGGCCGGCTGTCCGATGTTTGGGCCTCTGACTACGGTTACGCTGTCGGGATTGTTGCTTGGCGGTAAAATCATTGAGTCGTCGATAATGAAATTTCCCGGCAAATTAATTTGCGGCGGGTCGCCGTATTTTCGCGGATCGGTGATTACGCCTGTTATTGCGGCGATTGCCGCAACAGCAGGGCTTACAAGATAAACGTTTGCGAAATTCGAGCCTGCCCGTCCGTAGAAGTTGCGGTTATTTGTGCGCAGGCTCACGGCGTTGGTGCGGGGCGAATGGCCAAGTCCTATGCAGAACCCGCATGCCGATTCTGCTATTCTTGCGCCGGCGGATATCATTACGGCTAACATCCCGTTATCTGCTAACATTTTAAATACCTGTTTGGAGCCGGGGGCTATTACAAGGCTGACTTCAGGATGAAGTGTTTTACCTTCAAGTATTTTTGCTACCATTGACATATCGTGTAATGACGAATTCGTACAACTTCCGATAGCTACCTGATCGACTTTAATTCCTTCTACTTCCGATATTTTAACCACGTTATCCGGGCTATGTGGTTTGGCAACCATAGGTTCTATTTCGTTAAGGTCGATCTTGATAATTCTTTCGTATTGTGCGTCCGGATCGGCTTCAAGGGGAATCCAGTTTTTCTCGCGCCCTTGTGCTTTCATATATTCGTAAGTTCTTTCGTCGCTCGGGAATATAGATGTGGTTACGCCCAATTCGGCGCCCATATTTGTTATTGTTGCGCGTTCCGTTACAGACAATGTTTTTACTCCGTCTCCTCCGTATTCGGCTATGATACCTACATTGCCTTTTGTGGTGAGCAGTTTTAAAACAGTAAGAATTATGTCTTTCGCGCTTGACCATGGTTTTAGTTTGCCGGTAAGTTCGATTTTAACTATTTTCGGAGCGGGGAAATAAAAAGGACCTCCGCCCATAGCGATAGCTACGTCAAGCCCTCCCGCGCCGATAGCCAGCATTCCCATGCCTCCGCAGGTAGGTGTGTGGCTGTCCGATCCGAGAAGCGTTTTACCGGGAACAGCGAACCGTTCCAGATGTATCTGATGGCATATACCGTTTCCGGCTTTTGAAAAATATATACCGTATTTCGAAGCTACAGTTTGCAAATAAAAATGGTCGTCGGCGTTTTCGAATCCCATCTGCATGGTGTTATGATCAACGTAATTGATAGCGAATTCCGTTTTTACGCGAGGGATCCCCAGCGCCTCAAACTGAAGGCATGCCATAGTGCCTGTGGCATCCTGAGTTAAGGTATGGTCGATTTTTATGCCGATTTCGGTTCCTGATTTTTTCGGATCGCCATATACAAGATGGTCGCGAATAATTTTTTCTACCAGTGATAACCCCATTTTTTAGTTCCTTTATAAGTGTTGCGTTAGAGAGATTTGACAAATAATTCGATTCTATCGAGCCCTTTTTCGATATTCTGCATGGAACATGCGTAAGATAACCTTATGTTTTCATCGTGCCCGAAAGCAATACCCGGAACGCAGGCGACATGGTTTTTGTCGAGCAGTTTTTCGCAGAATTCCATGGATTTTACACCCGTTTCGCTTATATCGGGAAACACATAAAACGCTCCTTCGGGAACCGCGCATGATATCCCTTTAATATTATTTAGCCTCGCGACTATATAATCGCGCCGTTTTCTAAATTCTTCTTTCATTTTGTGCACGAAATCGAGTCCTTGGTTCAAAGCCGTAACTGAAGCCGCCATGGCAAAAGTTGTGGGGTTTGAGGTGCTGTGTCCCTGAATTTTGTTGAGCGCTTTTATTACATTTACGTCCGATGCCATATATCCTATTCTCCAGCCGGTCATTGAGTACGCTTTTGATACGCCGTTGACGACCGTAGTCAAATTTTTTATTTCTTCGGAGAAAGTAGCTATGCTCACATGCGCAAACTCGTAGCAGATATGCTCGTAAATCTCATCAGATACTACCGGCAGGTTTTTTTCCACGCAGTATTTTGCGATGGATTTGAGTTCCTGCGCGTTATACATTACTCCCGACGGGTTTGAAGGCGAATTCAGAACCAGCGCCTGAGTTTTAGGTGTTCTGTATTTTTCGATTATTTCGGGAGTAACTTTATAATTGGTTGATTTATCAGTTTTTATGTAAACAGGTGTGCCTCCTGCGAGTATTACCATTTCAGGATAACTTACCCAGTAAGGAGTGGGAATAAGGACTTCGTCGCCCGGATTGATAGTCGCCTGAAAATAGTTGTAGAGAGAATGTTTCGCTCCGCAGGATACCGCTATCTGGTCGGGTTTGTAGGAGAGATTGTTTTCGCGCATAAATTTTTCGCAGACGGCGTTTTTCAGTTCGGCGGTGCCGGTTACGGGTGTGTATTTTGTCAATCCTTTGTCGAGTGCGTCTTTAGCGGAATTTTTTATATAATCGGGCGTATCGAAATCAGGTTCGCCTGCGCCGAACCCTACGACGTCTAACCCTTGTTTTTTCATCTCTTTTGCTTTAGCGTCTATAGACAGTGTTAATGACGGAGACACTTTTTTTACTCTTTCGGCAATTTGCATACAAACCTCTCTTTTAATTATTTTTCTATATTTCAGAAACGCCGAGCAAGCATTATATACAAATAAACGTACGATTACAATTTTTTTTTGAACACCAAATTTACGCAGGAATAAAAAAAGGAGGATGAGTTTGTTCATCCTCCTAATTATATTTTAGAAAAAAAATTATTTATTGTTTCGGCATAATTTTGAACATGCCTGTACCGCAACTGGGGCAGGTGCCTTTTAAGGCGGGTTTCCCATTTTTCATGGTGGTTTTTTGTTCATTAGCAATCTGTTTTTTCGCTTTGCATTTTACACAATAACCTTCAGCCATGAGAATAATACCTCCTTTTTGGGTTTATTAGTTTGTACGGTTAGCTTTCAGCTAACGATACCAAATGGGCGATAAAGAGCAGAACAAAATTCGCAACTTATAAATTTTGATCTTGTTTTAGCTTCAATCTATCAGCAGCAATATTGCATGTCAAGGCAAAATTATTAAAATTCGTTATTTTTTTATTTTTACCGTAATTTTAACCGGATAAACCGTTAAAACGGTAAGAAAATCTAACCTCACGCAAGATTGGCATAACATATTAAAAAAGAAGTTTCTTTTTTTAACATATTATTTATAATTATGAATATGCTTTTTATTCTATGATTGAAAATATTAAACCTAAAAATCTAAAAAGATTCTCTTCTTTTTGGAAAAAGAAGCAAAAACTTTTTCGGAATGATCCGCATTCCGGCAATGTAATAATGTAAAACGCGGATTGTGTAATTTGGGATTGCTGAAAAACCTTAAATTTCTATGTCATCACGAGAAGTTTTGCGAAAGCAAAACGACGTGGTGATCTCAAAATCATCAGAGCTGAGATTGCCACAGCTCCTTCGGAGGTTCGCAATGACAATAAAAAGCACTTTTTCAGCGCTCTCAATTTATATCATATTGATATTATATGCTGAATCAAAATAAAAACGAAAGGCCTGTTATGAAAAAAAAATTTTTACCGGCATTGTTGATTCTGATTGTTTTATGTTTAACGGCGCGAGCGTATCCGCAATCCGAAACTAAAAGCACGCCGCCTGCAGGCCAGGCGCCGCAGTCGGAGTTTATTCCTCAGGAACAAATTGCCGCGAAAGTTAATGGCGTCCCCATAACCAAAGACGAAGTTAACCGGGTCGTTGCCACCATGAAAGAAACTATGGCCGAAGCGGGCAAATATTACCAGATGCCGCAATTCGGCATGGATTTTTTTATAAAGCAGGCTATGGAAAAACTTATATCCAGCGAACTGGTTTTTCAAAGAGCGGTAAAGATGAAAATCACCGTATCCGAGGAAGAACTTGAGCAGGAACTGAAAAAAATCAGGGAAAACGTTGACGATAAACAATATGAACAGCGGTTAAGAACCCAGAATATATCGGAGCAGGACTTTAAAAATTCCGTTAAAAAGTCCATGTATATTCAGAAAATGCTTGATAAGGAAGTCCCTTATTCCAGCATAAAGATATCTGACAGCGAACTTGGCACAATGTATGAAAAATACAGGTATAAACTAACCCGTTCCGACGATATGATCAAACTCAGCCAGATAGTTATGGCGGTCAAAGATAACGATTCCCAGTCACAGATAGAATCCATTCATCAGAAAATGCTTGAAGCCAAAAAGAAACTTGATGCCGGAGCGGATTGGTACCAGATTGTGGCGCAGTATTCTCAGGGTACAAAAGAAAACGGCGGTTCGATAGGTTATTTTCCAAAAACCATGTTGTTTCAGAAATTAGGCAACGATTTCGTGCCGTCTCAAGTCAATGAAATAAGCAATGTGGTTAAGACCAATACAGGGTACCATATTTTTAAAGTGGATGAGATAAAAACCAAAGGCGGGCTCATGTCGCTTGAGGAATCGAGAATGTCTCTTGAGAAAATTATTATGGATCAGAAATACGGCGAAATCCTGAACAAATATGTTGCCGATCTTAAAAAAGAAGCGAAAATAGAGACATTTATTAAGTAAAGTTACCTTTTTTTCAATATTTCGTAAATTTCGTCGGCTTTCTCTACGGAGAGTGTGCTGAGTTTATCGTGCATTTCCCATGCTTTTGACAGGTCGCCCTGGTTTATGTAGATTATCGCCATGTAATAAATGGCGTCTGCGTTTGCCTGCTCGTCGGAAAAGGCGATTTTGGACAATTCGTTCAATGCTTCTTCGAGTTTTCCGATCTCGTAGTAAGCTACTCCCAGATTGTATACGACACCTTTATCGAATTTATATTCAAGAGCTTTTTTGTACGCCTCAATTTCGCCTTGATGGTCTTTTAATGAGTATCGGGATAACCCTAGCATATAATAGGCGGTAAAAGTCGGTTTTTGCGCAATCAGGTTTCTGTAAACCTGCGATTCTTCCTCAAACCGGTTGAGTTTGCGGTATGCTTCTGCCATGCGCAGTAAATTTTTATGGTACTGGTTATTGATCAGTTCGGTTTTTTTGAAATACTGTATCGCTTTCTCGTATTCTCCCATTTCAAAATAAGATTCGCCGATTTTGAATATTACCCTAAAATCATCGGGTATTATCGAGTCGGTTATCTCAAAATATTTTATCGCTTGCGCATAATTTTTCATGTCCATATAAACCAATCCGAGATTAAAGTACGGATGATACCGGTTTTTTTCCAGTCTGATGCATGTTTGGTACTGGGATATGGATTTATCGTACTGGTCAAGGAAACTGTAAATGTTACCCAGAATCAGGTGCGCGCGGTAACTGGAGGGATTGGTTAAAACCAGTTTTTCGAATTCTTCTTTCGCTTTTTCCCAGTTTCGTTCCTGATAATACTTGTACGCATACATTATATCTCTAAGTTCAGAGTCGTTATCGGGTTGCGTGGAATCGTTGTCGATGAGTTTGTCGTGGAATCCGTTCTCATCAGACTGAGCGCGCAGGCAAAATTGATTTGCATTATGAAAAAAAACTATAAAAAAACACAAAACGAATGATAGAATAAATTTCATAACTATGTAATTTATCGGATTGAATTTAAAAATAACCGTATGATCTCAATATTATTAACGGTACTATTATATTAGCAAAAAAGGAGAAATATAAAATGAAAAAACAGCGTGTCATTATTTTTACTCCAATTCTTCTTGTATGGTTAGTAATGTGTATGGCAAACATGGTTTATCCGTCTTCAGTTGATTTGAATTTGAGAAGGTTAAACAGTGTCGATACAGATACGAGAAAAGAAGCGGCAAAAGACCTGAAATATTATGGGACAAAAAAAGTAGTTAAAGCGCTTAAAAATTCGCTCGGCGACCCGAATGCCGATGTCAGGAAAGAGGCCGCCAACTCATTAGGTTATATAGGCGATAATTCGGCTGTGGATTCATTGATTTTTGTGCTCAACGATTCCGATATGGGCGTGCGCGGCGCGGCGGCTAAAGCGTTAGGCAAAATCGCCGACCCGAAAGCGATACATCCGCTGGAGAGGCTTGCGGAGAAAGACTGGAACCCGATAATAAAAAATATTGCCGGCGAAGCGGCTCAGAACTGCAGGCTGGCAAAATACAGAATGCAGTCGCAATCGGAATCAGCGCCTGCGAAAAAGAAACCGTCAGCCGAAAAAACCACAATATCCCCGCAGTCGGCCGTTGCGGAAAAACAAGTTGTGCCTGTGCCACAGGCAATTCCGGCGCATAAACCGAAGATAGCGGTTTTAGATTTCAACGACGTACCTGCGCAAAAAGACGCTGTTTATGGCAGGATTGTATCGGATATGGTATCAACCGCGCTTATAGAATCGAATCAGTTTGACGTAATCGACCGGGCGCAGGCAAAAAAAACGATTGAAGAAAAAAATATTTCCGCCGGCGAATCGCTTGATTCCGCAGGTGCGGTTGAACTGGGAAAAATTCTCGGTGTCCAATATTTGATTACGGGAAACGTGGCTAAATTAGGCGATTTGTTTGAAACCGATGTCAAGATGACAGCAACCATAGACGGCAAAGCCGTAACCGCGCAGAACGCAAGCGCAAAAGGAGAAGAAAAACTGCGGCAAATGTCAAAAACCATAAGCGACGGATTAGTTGAGAAATATAGCGCGTTGCCCAAAAGTAGTGAACAGGATAATACGCAAAAGGATAATAACTAAGTATGGATTTTTCGATTTTTGAAGAGAATATCGGACGCAGAAAGTTTGTGAAGTCTTGTATAAAAGGAGCGTGCGCTTTCGGTATTGGCGGAATTTTGATGGAAAACTCCGATGTGTTCGCTTCGCTCGACAGCCTGAATTATAACGCGGGACAAACTTCTTCCGGCTCAAAATCAACCGATTCGAGGTTCGTTAAAGAAGCCCGCCATTACACAAAACTGGATAACGGCATGGTTCAATGCAAACTTTGTCCGCGAAACTGCCCCGTGCCGAACGGCGCGCGAGGGTTATGCGGGGTGAGAGAAAACCGCAAAGGGACATATTATACTCTGGTTTATTCGCGTGTTTGCGCTTTGCATATAGACCCTATAGAGAAGAAACCGCTGTTTCATTACAAACCGTCTAAAAACGCGTTCTCGATTGCTACCCCGGGGTGTAATATATCGTGCAAGTTTTGCCAGAACTGGCAGATATCGCAGGCTAAACCTGAGGATATTTCGTGCGATTATATTTCGCCTCAGGAAATTGTCAGCCGCGCAAAATCGGCAAATGCCGCATGTATAGCTTATACTTACAGCGAACCGACAATTTTTTATGAGTTTATGTACGATACCGCCAAACTCGCCAACGAATCGGGTATAAAAAGCGTAATCATAACCAACGGTTTCATATCCGCGCAGGCGCAGGATGAACTGCTCGATCAGCTCGACGCTGTAAAAATCGATCTCAAAGGGTGTTCGGAAAAATATTACGGCGAGGTATGCGGAGCGTCGCTTAAACCTGTGCTCGAATCCGTAAAAAGAGTTAAAAATAAAGGAAAATGGCTTGAACTGGTTGTCCTTATATTGCCCACATTAAACGATTCGGAACAGGAAATAACGCAGATGGCGGACTGGATTTCAGGCGAGATTGGCGATGATGTGCCTGTGCATTTCTCAAGGTTTCATCCGGAATACAAATTGCGCAACCTGCCCATGACTCCGCTTTCTACTTTGGAGAAATGCGTGGAAATTTGTAAAAATAAAGGATTGAAATACGTTTATCTGGGCAATATGCCGGGGCATCCTGCCGAAAACACGTATTGCCCTTCGTGTTCTAAAATGATTATCAAACGGTACGGCTATTATATACTGGATAACAAGATCACTAACGGAACCTGTTCTTTTTGCGGAACAAAAATAGCCGGTGTTTTTACCTAATGATATTTCTTACAATCCACATTAAACCAAGCAGATATGAGATCATAAGCGAGGGTTCGGGAACAGCGGTTGGAGTGAGAAGAAAAGCGTGGAAGTATCCGCTTGGTGATCGATATTGACCAACAATCTGGCCTGAATCGTTTATATCGTAAGCCTTTGCGCTGTTGCCGCCAAAAGTACCGAGGTCCTGCATACCGTTTTGTTCATCCCATAGAAAAGCATGGGTTTCATAAAGTCTATTTACATATAAATTGAGATTGCTGAAAAAGTATTTTTTATTGTCATTGCGAAGCAAAGAAGGAACTGTGGCAATCTCAGCTCTGATGGTTTTGAGATCACCACGTCGTTTTGCTTTCTCAAAACTTCCCGTGATGACATAGAAATTTACGGTTTTTCAGCAATCCCAAACCTTTATATTTATAAACTGTAACAAACAATAAACTTCAGGATTTATGATGATCAAAATTCAATTCTCAAAAAACAAATATATTTTGTTGCTTCTGAATTGTCTTCCGGCTATTCTCTTTTAGAAACAGGGAGGAAACTATTGTGAAAGAGAAAATTCTTTTTACATGGAGCGGCGGCAAAGACAGTTCCATGGCATTGTACTCCATCATAAAAGAGGGGAAATACGATATCGCCTCGCTGATCACTACCGTAACTGAGGATTACGACAGAATCAGCATGCACGGAGTGCGCCGTGAACTACTTATGCGGCAGGCGGAATCTATGGGGTTGAACCTTGATATTGTTTATATTCCTAAAGATTCTTCAAACGATACTTACGAGCACAGGATGGCGGATGTTTTATCCAAATACAAAGAGCAGGGGATAACCAAAGTCGCCTTCGGCGACATTTTTCTTCAGGATATCCGGGAGTACCGGCAGAAAAATCTGGATAAAATCGGTATGCGGGCGTTGTTTCCTCTTTGGAAGAAAGATACGTTAAAGTTGTATAGAGATTTTATTCGGGCGGGGTTTTGCGCGGTTATTACCTGTATTGATACAAGGGTTCTTGACGAATCGTTTGCGGGCAGGATACTTGATGCGGATTTTTCCGATGAGATTCCCGAAAATACCGATCCGTGCGGTGAAAACGGCGAGTTTCATACTTTTGTATTTGACGGCCCTATATTTAAGAACAAAATAAATTGTTATCCGGCAGAAAAGGTATTGCGAGGTTCTTTTTTGTTTTGCGATGTTATTGCCGTATAATTCCTTTGTGCCGGTTGCGGTTGATTTATGTCTAATGATTGATGCCGGTTCGTAATATATTAAGCCGCAATGCTTAAGCATTGCGAAAAAGGTTTTGGTTCTTTTTTCAAAAAGAACAAAGTGTTTTAATCTTTTTACTTGTTAGGTATGGATGCAAAAATAAACGAGTTATTCAGCGGTCTTGATAAGTACAAGTCATCCCTCGTTCATTTGCGCGGGAAAAAGGGAGTGGTTTATGGCGGGTTATGGAACATATCCAGATCGATGCTTATATCTCAACTGCATAACGATACCGGCGCTCCTGTTCTTATAATCAATAAAGGCGGAAAAGAAGAAGAACTTCTGTTTAACGATCTTGAGCTTCTTATGCCGGGTAAAACCTTTATTTTTCCTGCGTGGGAAATTCTGCCGCACGAAGGTGTAGCTCCGCATGCCGATGTCTCTTCCGACAGGTTTCAGGTTATGCACAAACTGATGACAGGCGGAGCCGTGGATATGATTATAACCGCAAGCGTGGGCGCCGTTATTCAGAAAGTGCCTTCAAAAAAGGCTTTTTCCGAAAATATTATCGAAATCAAACCCGGAGCCGGCATTTCTTTTTCAGGGTTTATAAGGGAGATATTTCATCTCGGCTACAAAAGAGCCGACAGGGTTGAAAATGCCGGCGAATACAGTGTGCGGGGCGGAATAATAGACGTATTTTCACTTTATTGCGATTTGCCGTACCGCATTGAATTCTGGGGCGATGTGATAGATACCATACGGCTATTCAATCCTGCTACACAGCTTTCCGAACGGTCGGCGGAAACAGCCGTTATTTTTCCGGCGGACGAGCACAAATATTACAGGCAAAAAAATGAACTCGTCCCGTTTTTTGATTATTTGCCGGAAAATACTGTAATAATAATTGACGAACCGCAGGACGCGCTAAAAAAACTTAATTCCATATCTCAGTTTATGGGGGCGAATACCCATTTATATTTATCGCCGGATGAGTTTTTTGCCGGAATAAAAAAGTGTGTTCATGCGTGTGTGTCTAAAGAGATTCAGTCAAGCGAACCGTTTTTTATGGCGGGTCATCAGGTAGTATTCGGGATAACTCCTCTGCATTTTCTTGAGGATGCCGGGCAGGCAAAAAAACCGGCAAACTATATCGATGAGAGTTTAATTAAGATAAAGACGCTTATCGAGGACGGGTACAGAGTAGTTTTGAGTTTCAATAATACAGGCGAACGCCAGCGTTTTTTTGAGATTTGCGCGGATAAAGGGTTTGAGCTGATAACCGCCTGTCCGGCAGTTGTGGGGCAGATCAGCGGCGGATTTATTTTTCCTGAAATTGAGTTTGCGCTGATATCCGATCAGGATATTTTCAGCCGGTATAAGGTTCGCCGGACAAAACGGAAATTCAAATATAGTGTTGCTGTGCATGAAATAATGGATATTAATCCGGGCGATCTGGTGGTTCATGTGAATTACGGTATCGGGTTGTATCAGGGTATTCAGAAAGTTCAGCATGAAGGGCATACGAAAGAGATGATGGTAATCGAGTATGCCGATAAAGCGAAACTTTTTGTGCCTCTGATTCATTCGAATCTTGTGCGCAGGTATGTCGGGTGCGGGTATCATGAGGCTCCGTCTCTGGATGTGCTCGGCGCTTCGTCATGGATGAAAAAACGCAAACAGGTTGAGGAGTCGGTATACGATCTCGCTTCGGAATTTCTTGAGATTCAGGCGGCGAGAAAAACCTTGCCGGGAACCGTATTTGAGCATGACGGGTCGTGGCAGAGGGAATTTGAGGCGTCGTTTATTTACGAAGAAACCGAAGACCAGATCAACGCCATAAAGGTTATCAAAGAGGATATGGAATCCGCAAGGCCCATGGACAGGCTTATCTGCGGCGATGTGGGGTACGGAAAAACCGAAGTGGCTATCAGGGCGGCGTTCAAAGCGGCGATTTCCGGCAAACAGGTGGCTGTTCTTGTGCCGACTACTATTTTGGCTCAACAGCATTGCAAAGTGTTCTCCGAGCGGATGGCGGATTATCCTGTAAGGGTGGAGATGCTCAGCCGGTTTAAGACCGCCGCCGAACAGAAAAAAATAATCAAGGATACTCAGGAAGGAAACATCGATATTCTTATCGGCACACACAGGCTGATTCAGCCTGACGTTAAGTTTAAAGATCTCGGGCTTGTGATAATCGACGAAGAACAGCGTTTCGGCGTATGCCACAAAGAGCAGTTCAAAAAACTCAGGCGTCTGATAGACGTTTTAACACTTACAGCTACTCCTATTCCGCGAACGCTTTATCTGTCTTTAGTCGGCGCGAGGGATATGAGCACCATAAATACGCCGCCTGAAGACAGGCTTCCCGTAGAGACTTATGTAACAACGTTTGACGAAAAAACAATAAAACACGCCGTAACCCGTGAACTGAACCGCGAAGGGCAAGTATTTTTTGTGCATAACCGGGTAAAGAGTATCCATAAAATCAAAGATAAACTCCAGCAGATAGTTCCGACTGCGCGTATTGCCATAGGGCACGGGCAGATGCACGAAAAAGAACTTGCGCAGGTGATGGATGAATTCCGATCCGGCAAAATAGATATTCTCGTATGCACTACGATTATTGAGTCGGGGCTTGATATACCCAATGCCAACACAATAATAATTGACAGGGCGGATATGTTCGGGCTTGCGGATTTGTATCAGCTTCGGGGCAGAGTGGGGCGGTTCAAGAACCGGGCGTACGCTTATTTTCTTGTGCCGCCGTACAAAATACCTACTGAACAGGCGCAAAAACGGCTTGATGCGATAGAAACTCATCAGCATCTCGGGGCAGGGTTTCAGATAGCGATGCGCGATCTTGAAATACGGGGCGCGGGAAACATACTTGGCGAAAAACAGCATGGCAACATTGCCGCGGTTGGGTTTGATCTGTACTGCAAACTTCTGAAAAAGGCTATCATGAACCTCAAAGGCGAGCAGATACCGGAGTTGCCGGAAGTTGTGCTCAAACTTGGGTTTGAGCCGGCTATCCCGCCCGATTATATACCTTCGGAAACACAGCGGCTGGCAATATACAGCCGGATACAGGATATCTTCAATGAGGATCAGGTTATTGAACTTAAAAAAGAGCTTGCCGATATCTACGGGCCTGTGCCTGAAGACGTTGAAACGCTTCTTGATTGTGTACTGCTAAAGATTTACGCCGCGCAAAAAAATATAGATTATATCGAGCTCAAAGACGATAAACTTCTTTTAAAGGCCGCCAACAACTTTATTACCGAAGACGGATTAAAATATTACAGGGTAAAAACAACATCGAATCTTAAAAAAACGGAATTGATAAAAAGTATTTTGAAACAGGTTCCTCAGTATGGTAGAATCCTCTGAGTTAAAGAGTTCAGATTGATTTTTTTTGATTTATTTTAAATATAAGGGGTTTGGTTTATGAAATATTGGGCAATGATAGGTTTGTTGTCTCTGCTTTTTTTGAAAACCGGTTTTGCGGATGAAGACAGGATAATCGCCCGCGTAAACGACGATGTGATTACGTTATCCGAACTTGAGGAGAGAATGAAACCGATCATAAGCAAGTATGAAAAATCGTATGAGAAAGAGGAATTTTTGCAGAATCTTGCTAAAGCCGAGGAGTACTGGCTCAATCAGCTTATTGAAAACAAACTGATTCTTCAGGAAGCCAAAAGAAAAGAAATTACCGCTACGAAAGATGAAATTGACGAACGGTTTGAAAAGATAAAACAGGATTTTGATTCCGAACTCCAGTTTAAAATTTTTCTCGAATCGCAGGGGATGAATGTGGATCAGTTGAAAAAAACTATTGCCGAAAACATAATGATTGGCAAAGCGACAATGCATATAAGGGAAAAAGCGAAATTTAAAATTTCGCCTGTCGATATATCCAGATATTACGAATCGCACATTGACCAGTTCAAAGAAGACCCTCTTGTGAGGGCGTCGCATATTCTTATCAGGGCAACCGGCGATGATGCGGGCGATTATGCCAAAGCGAAAGATATTCTCGGCAGAATAAAAAATGGGGAGGATTTTGCCTCTCTCGCAAAACAGTATTCCGACGATCCTCATGCACAGCAGGGCGGCGATCTCGGTTTTTTCTCGCGCGGACAGCACATAAAAGAAATCGATAAAGCCACGTTTTCTTTACCTGTGGGGCAAGTTAGCGATATCATAAAATCCAAACTCGGGTACCATATAATTACGGTAAAGCAAAGAAAAAAAGAGCGTGTGCGACCGCTATCCGAAGTTCAGGAAGAAATAGAAAACGTTATTTTGAAAGAAAAAGCAAGCCAGTTATGGGATGAGTGGATAAAAAGCCTGAAGAAAAAATCGTATATTGAAATCTACAATAAGCCCTGAATCATAGAGAGTTTTTTAATGAACGGCAATTATATTATCGGTATAACCACAGGCGACCCTGCAGGTGTAGGCCCAGAAATAATTCTAAAATCTATTCTGAACTTAAAGGTTTCCGGTTTTAATTTTACCCCTGTTTTGTTCGGCAGTATAGAGATATTTGAGTTTTACAGGGATATTTGCGGATTGAATATCCGGTTTGAATGCATAACAAAAATTGAGCAAATCGAATCGCGCGAAAAAATTTATGTGATGGATACCGTTTTACGGTCTGATATTACGGTAAAACCGTCTAAACCGGATATTGACGGGTCAAAACTTGCGATTGAATCGATTCGCAGGGCAGTCGATTGTGCTATGGAGTCTAAGATTCACGCGGTAGTTACCGCTCCGATTTACAAAAAAGGAATTAATCAGGCCGGATGTAACTTTCATGGGCATACAGGGTTTCTCGCCCATCTAACCGGTGCGCGCAATTATGCGATGATGCTTGCCGGCGGCGGGTTAAAAGTTGTGCTGGCTACTATACATATACCTTTGCGGGAAGTATTTGATAAACTTTCCGCAGATAGGATTTATGAAACAATAAAAATAACCCATGATGGGCTTGAACAATTCGGAATTAGAAAACCGCGCATAGCTGTTTGCGGTCTGAATCCTCATGCCGGTGAAGAAGGACTGTTGGGTAATGAGGAAAACGAAATAATCAGGCCGGCAGTAGATAGAGCCGTTTCACAAGGCATCGGTGTTACCGGTATTTTTCCTGCGGATACGGTTTTCTGGGATTCGCTACAGGGCAAATCGGATGCGGTTGTGGCAATGTATCATGACCAGGGGCTTATTCCCATAAAGACGCTGGCTTTTGACAGCGGAATAAATATAACGTTAGGTTTGCCTATTATACGCACTTCGCCCGATCATGGAACTGCTTTTAACATAGCGGGAAAAAATATCGCAAATCCTGCAAGTATGGAATCTGCGATTAAGTTTGCCGTTGAATTTTGCGCAGGAAAAAAGCTATGAACAGTCCTTTGTTGACAGATAAGAGTTTTTTGATCAATTATTTAAGATCAAACGGAATTTTTACGAAAAAAAGTTACGGCCAGAATTTTGTAATTGATGTGAAACTCATATCTACCCTGTTAAATTGCGCTAATGTATCTGAAGACGATGTTGTGCTCGAAATCGGGCCCGGTATAGGATCTCTCACCGAACGACTGCTTGATGCTGGCGCAACAGTAGTTTGTGTTGAGATTGATTCAAGGTTTGTTTCATTACTTAAACATCATTTTCAGGATAATCCTCGGTTTTATCTTGTGGAAGGCGACTTTTTAAAAAAAACGGTATCCGATAAAGTATTTGATTTATTAGCCGGATTTAAAAAGAAACCGAAAACCGTATCTAATCTACCTTATTATATTACATCGCCTATTATTGCGAAACTTTTGCAGTCCTGCATTAAGTTTGAAAGAATTACCCTGACAATTCAAAAAGAGGTAGCTCAACGTATTATAGCTTTTGAGAGCGTAAAACAGTACAGTGCCATAACGGTTTTCGTAAAGTATTATGCCGACGCGTTTATAGAAGCGGTGTTTGCGCCGGCTTCCTTTTATCCGAGCCCGAAAGTCGATTCTGCTGTTATATCGCTTGTTCCGTATGCAGAACCGCTGTATGCCGCCGCTGACAGGGAATTTTTTCATCAATTTGTAAAACTTTGTTTTACTGAACGAAGAAAAATGTTAAAAAATAGTATCTGCAGAGTGGTCAATAGCATGCAGGTAAACACAACGGCTGAAGAAATCGATAAAATTCTCAATGAACTTGGCATAGACGGCAATGTCCGTCCGGAAACTTTGACGATAGAACGGTTTATAAGAATTGCCGACAGGCTTATTGCAAAGTATGCCGGAATTAATGGAAAATTCGGATATTTAAAAAAATAAATATAATTGAAGGAGATAGAATTCATGGCGTTTACTGAAAAAGATGTTGATTACATATCCAAACTGGCGCGGATTTATCTGTCTGATGAAGAGAAACGGAATTTTACTACTCAACTGGACAGCATTTTAGAATATGTCGACAAGCTCAATGAGCTTGATACCAGCGATATTGAGCCGACGGCGCATATACTCCCTTTAAACAATGTTATGCGCGATGATACAGTGAAAAAAATATGGGATACGGAACTGGCTATCCGGCAGTCGCCTCTTATGAAAGACAGGCTGTATATTGTTGCAAAAGTGATAGAGTAAATTTTCATATATTGGAAGGAGCGCAAAATGAGTTTGTATTCCAAAACGGCGCATGAGCTTATGGAACTTTTAAATAAACGCCGGATAAGTTCGCGCGAACTGGTAAATTCCGTATTTGACAGGATTGAGAAAGTAGATCCGAAAATAAACGCGTTTGTATTAACCGATAAAGAAGAATCACTGCGTCTGGCCGATCAGATAGACGCCAAGCGGGCAAAAGGCGAAGAAGTCGGTTTGCTTGCGGGAATACCTGTGGGAATTAAGGATAACCTGTGTTATCGCGGCAGGGCGACTACCTGCGGTTCAAAAATATTGAAAGGTTATCACGGCTCGTATACCGCTACAGCGGTGAGCAAACTTGTCGACAGCGGGGCGATACCAGTGGGTAATTTGAATATGGATGAGTTTGCTATGGGGTCGTCTTGCGAGACGTCGGCTTACGGGTCCTGCAAAAATCCGTGGAATCTTGAGTATATACCCGGCGGATCAAGTGGCGGGTCGGCGGCGGCGGTATCTGCGGATGAAGTTATCATGGCTTTAGGGTCAGATACCGGCGGTTCAATACGCCAGCCTGCATCTTTGTGTGGGGTTGTGGGCATGAAACCTACTTACGGGCGGGTGTCGCGGTTTGGGCTGGTCGCTTATGCGTCGTCTCTTGATCAGATAGGGCCTATCACCAAAGACGTTACCGATAATGCTCTGCTTCTTAAAGTAATCAGCGGGCATGACAGTTTCGATTCTACAGCTGTACATACGGATGTGCCCGATTATGTTTCGTTGCTGGAAGGTTCTATCAAAGGGTTAAAAATTGGTATTCCGAAAGAATATTTTGTAGACGGTATGGATTCTGAAGTCGAATCTGCGGTAAAAAACGCAATAAAAAAGTTCAGTGAACTTGGATGTGAGCCGGTAGAAGTTTCGCTTCCGCATACGCAGTATGCTATAGCGGCGTATTACATAATCGCGACAGCTGAGGCAAGTTCCAATCTCGCCAGATTCGATGGCGTGAGGTATGGTTTTCGCGCGGAAGAGTCTGATGACCTTATAGACATGTATTTCCGCACAAAATCTGCAGGGTTTGGAGCGGAAGTAAAAAGAAGGATTCTGCTGGGTACTTATGTTTTGAGTTCCGGTTATTATGACGCGTATTATAAAAAAGCGCAAAAAGTAAGGACTCTTATTAAACAGGATTTTGACATGGCTTTCGATAAAGCCGATTGTATAATTACTCCCACAGCGCCTACTCCGGCATTTAAGTTAGGCGAGAAACTTAACGATCCTCTAACTATGTATTTGTCAGATATATTCACCATATCGATTAATCTTGCCGGGCTTCCGTGTATTGCGGTTCCGTGCGGGTTTACGAGAAATAACTTGCCTGTGGGGATGCAGATAATCGGCAAACCGTTTTCGGAAGACAAAATTCTGAAAACTGCCTATAATTTCGAGCGTGCTACGGATTTTCACAAAGCGAAACCAAACCTTGTATAAGGAGTTTAATATAATGGAATTCGAACCGGTAATCGGACTTGAAGTTCATGTCCAGCTCAATACAAACTCAAAATTGTTCTGTTCGTGCGCAACCGTATTCGGATCGCTTCCCAATACTCAGGTATGTCCTGTTTGTTTAGGGCATCCGGGAGTTTTGCCGATGCTGAATAAAAGGGCGTTGGAGTGTGCGGTATTATGCGGGTTGGCATTAAATTGTTCCATATCTTCATTCAGCAAATTCGACCGTAAAAACTATTTTTACCCTGACTTGCCGAAAAATTATCAGGTATCTCAATACGATAAACCGCTTTGTTACAAAGGGTATATATGTTTTACAGATAACGGAGCTGAAAAGAAAGTTGGAATTACCAGAGTGCACCTCGAAGAAGACGCCGGAAAACTTATCCATTCAGAGACTGGCAGGGAAAGCGGAGTCGATTTCAACAGAACTGGGATTCCGTTGCTTGAGATAGTCAGCGAACCCGATATAAAAACTCCCGACGAGGCATATCTGTATTTAAGCGCCTTGAAAAATATAATCATGTATCTTGGAATAAGCGACTGCAATATGGAAGAGGGCAGTTTGCGATGCGACGCAAACGTATCTATCCGGCCTAAAGGCGAAACCAGATTCGGGGTAAAAGCGGAAATCAAGAACCTTAATTCGTTTCGCGGTGTCCAGAAATCGCTTGCCTATGAAATTGAGCGGCAGACAAAAGAAGTTTTAGCCGGAGGCAATATTGTGCAGGAAACACGCTTGTGGGACGCTGACCGCAACCAGACATTTTCCATGCGCAGTAAAGAAGAAGCTCACGATTACCGCTATTTCCCTGAACCCGACCTTGTGCCTATGATTCAGAGTCAGGAGTTTATTGACAGTATCCGCAAACGTCTGCCGGAACTCCCTAACGCACGCATGCAGAGATTTGTAAGCCAGTATGGAATAACCGAATACGACGCTCAAGTACTTACATCCGATAAACATCTGGCGGATTATTATGAAAATTGCGCCAAACTTAATTCCGATTTTAAAATGATCAGCAACTGGATTCAATCGGAACTTCTGCGCGAAATGAAAGAACGCAATCTCGAGATAAACACATGTTCCGTTACTCCAGAGAAACTCGCTCAACTGCTCAATTTGATTAAAGACGGCACAATAAGCGGTAAGATAGCAAAAATGGTATTCATAGAGATGTTTGAAACTAAAAAATCGGCACAGGATATTGTAAGGGAAAAAGGGCTTGTCCAGATAAGCAATGTTGATCAGATAAAAGCGATTATAATTGATGTGATAAAACTCAATGATTCTGTGGTACAGGAATATAAAGCCGGCAAGGAAAAATCGTTCACGTTTCTTGTGGGGCAGGTGATGAAGGCGACTAAAGGCAAAGCTAATCCGGCCATAGTAAACCAGTTGCTCAAGGATGCGCTTTCATAGTGAACCGGGAGTTTGTTTATTGATTTTTCCCATTGATAAATCAAGAATTTTACATCTTTTGTGTTTGGTTCTCCTATTTTCGTGCGCAGTTTTTCTGCGGATATATCTACTTGATAAAGAAGATCTATCTATTTCAGAATTCAAAATTTACGATTTATCTTCAGGAATTTTACAGATAAAGGATTATGACGGAAATTTTTGCGCAATCTATCATTCGCCGGTTACCTACATCTTTTTTGCCGTTTGGCTGAAAATTTTTCCGGATACCGTATTCTGCATGCGTTTGTTTTCCGTTGTCTTTTCTGTCATGACGGTACTTCTTGCGTATCCGTTGTCGAGATTGTTTTTATCGCGGTGGCAGTCTATTGCGGTAACCATACTTTTTTGTTTTTCCACATACCATATATATTTTTCCCGGCAGTTATCTGGGTATAGCTTGCTGTTATTTTTGGTTCTTGTGAATCAATATTCTTTTTTTTATATGATAAAAAAGGGAGCCGGAAGGCGTATTTTATCCGTTTATGTAATTTCTTGTATTCTTGCCGTTTATACACAGCTATATATACTGGTTTTTGTTTTTGCCCAGTATTGTATCTTGAAGTTTTTTCCAATTGATAGAAACAGAATTTCTTTAAGACGATGGTGTAAGGCCGTTCTGGTTGTTTTAGCTGTGTCTGTGCCGTTATATTTATTTTCCGTTTTGTCGCTACGTAAAAATATGCTGTTGCCGGTAGCCGGATTTGATTTGTCCTGTTTTATAGCAATAGCGCGCGATATTTTGTGCGGGTATAGGGCAAACCGGCAAAACGATAATAGTTATGCATATTTATTCCTATTTCCTGTACTTTTATATTTTTTTTTGAAAGGAGTATTTATTTTTAAGCGGGAAAAAAAATCTTTTGGGATCATTATGCACAACTGGTTTTTGTTTTACTGCCTGTTATTCATCGGGTTCGGGATACTGTTTCCTTTTTTTCTGGCTACTGTTGGCGTATTGGATTGTAATGAAGCGATATATATTTGTGTTATATATAATGTATGTGCGGTCATCGGAGCAGGCTTGGCAGGTTATAAATACAGTATTACGGCGGTTGTGATAATTACGTTTGTTGCCGCAGTGAATACGGCGCAATTTTTTAAAAATGAATCGATTATTGAGAATCCGCCATATAAAGAATGTGCCCTTTGGCTTAAAAATACCGTGCAGGATAATGATTTAATTGTTACAAACTGCTCTCACGATATGAAAATACTTCATTATTATGGACTTGGCAACATAAATATGATTAATTACGAAAAACCTGTTGACGCATATTATTTAAACATAATATCTTCCGGCTACAAAACTATGTGGGTTGTCGATACGGATTTATTACCGGCTGATTCAACTAAAACTGGGTTTGACCGTTATTATCCGCGCAAAATTACAAAGGATTTTATAAACGCTCAAGGGAGAAGAATAAGCATTTTCAGGTATAGTTTGAAATAGCCGAAGTTTTGTGATATTATCCGAATAAACCTTAAATATATGGAGAATTATTATGCCCGAACATCCTCTGGATAAACTTACCGGTTTGATGGATAAACTTCGTTCACCCGACGGTTGTCCATGGGACAGGGAACAGACGCATAAGACGCTTAAAAAATATATCATCGAGGAAGTGTATGAGTTTATCGAAGCGGTTGACGAGCAAGATTATTCAAAAATGAAAGATGAACTTGGCGATTTGTTGTTTCAGATAATATTTCACTGCCGTTTGGCAAAAGAAGAGAATAGATTCGATATAACCGACGTTATCGAATACAGTATGCTGAAAATGATTCGCCGTCATCCTCATGTGTTCGGGGAAACGAAGCTTAATACCGCCTGTGAGGTTGTTGACCAGTGGGATAAAATAAAAAAAAACGAGCATAATCACAAACATAGAGAATCAATACTCGACGGTATACCCATATACTTGCCGTCCCTTATGCGTGCTTCAAAAGTCCAGAAAAAAGCCGCCAAAGCCGGTTTTGACTGGGATAAACCGGATCAGATTATAGAGAAAATTCATGAAGAATTGACCGAAGTATCCGATGAGATTAAAACCGGAAACGCTGATAGAATAAAGGAAGAAATCGGCGATTTATTTTTTGCCGTAGCTAACCTTGCAAGGTTTTTTGGGTATGACCCTGAGGAGTTATCGCAAAAAGCGGTAAACAAATTTATCAGCAGATTCAAAAAAGTGGAAAAAGAGATACTTGAGTCGGGCAAAACGGTTGAGCAAACTTCATTAGCGGAAATGGACAGTATCTGGAATAAACACAAAACCCAATCATGACCGGCTGGTTTTCTCAAGTTCGCGCAATCCCGGGGTTTCTCGCCATAACCCAGCTCCGGTGGATTTCGCGTATTCCTGAGCGATGATAAATCTATAGCGGTATTCATCTTTAAACGGGAATTTCAGATACACCAGCCCGTATCCCGATCTTAATATTTCCTCGTTAAGAAGTTTTCCGTCGGGAAGGAACACATAAGCTAAAATCCTGCCGTACCGGTCTTTTTTCTGACTGTCGAATTCAATGCGCACATATTTATGTTCGCACATTTTTTTTGTGAACGCGTGTGAGATTTTGCCGAGTTTAATGATCTGGGCGGGTTTTATTCCCGATATAAAAGAGTCACGCGATAACTTGTTTGATTCGTAAGATTCGGGCGTATCTACGCCGATAAGCCTGACTTTAAACGAGTTTGACGCAAGAAACGTATCGCCGTCATAAACTTTTTTTACGTAAACGTTGGTGAAATCAATACTGCTGTTTTCCGATGGGACAGGTACGGAGGTAAGTTTATATATTTCGCCTCGCTGGATGTAGAGCAACGCAAACAAAATCAGCCCGAACGCGGCGTAGAGTTTTTTCTTCAGCGATTTAACGGATACCTTTTTTCGCCTTAGTTTCATTTAATTCAAAAGAGCCGGGGCTCTTCGTTTTTGGAAGGCGTTTTCTTTTTTCTCATAAAAGATGGAATATCAAGGTTACTGCCGTTGTATAATGTCGGATCCGATTTTTCGAAAAATTCAGATTGCGGATATGATGAATCAGAATTTTTTACGGATGCGAACCTGTTTTCATGCTCGATATTGTAATCTGTCTGCGGCAGTTCCGGTATGGAATCCGCAACTTCTTCGTCATGGTCTATATCGATTTCCTGTGTGTACTCTTTGTCGGGAATTGCGGTTGTTTCTTCGTGTGTATCGACAGGTTCGTTATGGTTTTCGGCGTCGGTTTCAATAGTTACGGTTGTGTCGGTGAATTCTTCTATCGGTTCATTTTCAATTACCGGCAGTTGCGCGGAAATTCGTTCGGATTCCCAAACCGGCGGTTCGCTTATAAAAAGCCTCGATTCTTTTCTTCGCGACGAAGATTTTGAATCTGGTTCAAGACCGGTGGCGATAAGAGTAACCATAGCTTTATCTTTCAAATCGGCTTGGATTATTGCCCCGATTATGATATTGGCGTTTTCGTCGGCGATTTCGTGGATCGAGCCGATGGCGCTGTTTACTTCGTAAAGAGACAGGTCGTTTCCGCCGATCAGGCTTATGAGAATACCTTTTGCGCCATGAATGTCTCTGGTTTCCAGAAGAGGCGTTGCCAGCGCCGCCTGAACGGCTTTGGCCGCTTTGTCTTTGCCGGATCCTTCGCCAAACCCTATAACCGCCGCTCCCCGTATGGATAATATGGTGCGGATATCTGAAAAATCTAGGTTGATCAATCCGGGCTGAATAATGACTTTTGATAATGATTCTACTGCCTGATAGAGTATTCTGTCGGTAATACGGTAGGCTTCGTGCATAGGTGTTTCCTGATCGATCATATCGAATATTTTGTCGTTGGGCACGGTAATAATGGTATCTACGGTTTCGTAGAATTCCAATAACCCGATTTCAGCTTGCGCCATTCTTTTTTTACCTTCAAATGTAAAAGGTTTTGTTATAACCCCCACGGTCAATGCGCCCATTTGACGGGCTATATTAGCTACGACAGGCGAGGCGCCGGTGCCGGTACCGCCACCAAATCCGGCGGTAATAAACGCTATATCGACTCCTTCAAGGGTTTCCATAATAATATCTTTATCGTCCAGCGCGGCTTTTTGTCCCAATTCAGGGTTGCCGCCGGTACCTAATCCTCGTGTAAGTGATTTGCCGATCTGTATTTTTTCTGTAGCTTTTGATTTGGCAAGTACCTGGGAATCGGTATTTATGACTGCGAATTCAACTCCTTTGATTCCCATTTCGGTCATATGGTCAACGGCGTTGCTTCCTCCGCCGCCGATTCCGATTACTTTTATGCGTACACTTTGTTTTTCTGTTTCTTCGAATTTCAGCATGAGGAATTCCTCCGTTAAAAATATTTCATGACCATTTCTCGCATTACTTTCACTATTTTTAAAAATCCGCCGGTCTCTTCCTGTAGAATCTGTATCTGGTCCCCCATGTGTTCTATACCGTACAAAACCAATCCGATTCCGGTAGAATATATAGGCGACTGGTTGCATTCTTTCAATCCGGACAGTGGACGGGGTAATCCCAGCCTTACAGGTACATGGAAAATTTTATTTGCCATCTCAAGGGTGCCGGGCATAAGCGATGCTCCGCCTGTCATAACTATTCCTGCTCCAATCATGTTACTGCTATCGGATTTTTCGATTTCTATTTTTACAATTTCGAAAATTTCCTGCATTCGCGATTCGATTACTTCGCATAATTCTTTTCGCATTATGCTTCTGGCAGGGTATCCGAAAGTTCCGGGCAGAATAAATTCCTCATAGTCTTCAACGAGATTGTTCATTGCGCATCCGAACTTGATTTTCGTATCTTCTGCGCGAAGCGAAGGTACGTTGAATCTGATTTTGACGTCATTGGTGATATGGTCGCCGCCGATAGCCAGAACGCCCGAGTGCCTTAGGGACCCTTCTGCAAATATTGCATAATCGGTTGTGCCCCCGCCGATATCTATGAGTACAACTCCCGATTCTTTTTCTTCTTCTGTTAATGTGGCTATGCTTGACGCAATAGGCTGAAGGATTATCCCCGAGACGTTTATGCCGGCTTTATTGATGCTTTTGACAATGTTTTGCGCGGAGTTGACAGATGCGGTAATAATATTGACTAAAGCTTCGAGCCTTACACCCACCATACCGCGCGGATCGAGTATACCGCTTTGCCCATCGACTATAAATTCCTGCGGTATAACGTGGATTATCTCGCGTTCGATAGGCAGTGAAATTGCTTTTGCGGCATCTATTACCCTTTTTATGTCTTCATCGCCGATTTCTCCATCTATGCCGGATACTCTTTGGATTCCTTTGCTTGTAATGCTTTGAATATGGCCTCCAGCAATACCTGCGAAGACTGAATTTATCTCCACGCCCGATATTTCTTCTGCCATAATTACCGACTTTTCAATTGCTTCAACGGTTTTCTCAACATTTATCACAACACCTTTGCGTAGGCCTTGTGACGGGGCGTGCCCGATACCGAGAATTTTTATTTCATCGTTTATTATTTCCGATACGACAGTAAGTATTTTTGTTGTTCCGACGTCGAGCCCGACAATGATGTTCTGATTTTTTCTGCTCATTAATTCGTGTTCCTCAATATTACAGGTACATTCTCAAATCTTAAATCGATAGATTCAAATACGATATTTTTCCGCTGTAAATCCTGTAGAATCTGGTTCAGTTTCATAAACCGGTACTCGAAATCCGAATCTCCTAAACAAATGTTGCTACCTGATTCCATGTGAATAACGATATTGTCCGGCTGTGAAATATCGAAATTCTGAAATAAAATATTTGATTTTATATTGCTGTGATTATACGCAGATACCGCTTTGAGTGCAATATTAAGTTGTTCCTGTTCCATTTTTGCGCCGAAACATACTTCAGGGATATGTATTCCCTGAACAACAGGCAGTGATGGATCGGGTTTTTGGGCCATTTTCGCCAGAACCACCCCTTCTTCGTCAATAAAAAAATAGCATCCGTTGAAAAATTGAAATATGGGGGTTCTTTCTTTAATTCTTATCACGATTGTGTCGGGGAACTTCTTTAAAACGGTTGCCGATTTAATGTTGGGGAACTGGGAAATTTTTTCAATATATTCTTTTGCGTTTATTTTGAATATATTGAGACCTTTGCATAGGCCTATAGCATTGATAATTTCTTTTTCCGTAACGGTTATATTATTTTCAATCAGAATTTTGTTTACCATGAACGACGGGTCGTTTGTCATGTAATTATATAGTTTGAATCCGAAAAAAACCAAAAAAACCCCGAATCCTGCTATAAGCAGAAACTGTGTGAGAACCGCAAAGAAGCTTTTTGAGTTCAAATCGTGCCTTCGCGAGTTGATGGTTACGTTATACCGGTTTACTTTGATTTTACGGTTGATGTAGCGGGCATTGTTTTTCATTGTTACCCCCATATTTTGATTTCAAGATTTAAATCTATACCTTTATCCTGCTTAACTTTATCTTGAATTTGCCTGATAAGTTCCAGAACGTCGTCGCTTGAAGCCCTGTTTTTGTTTATTATAAAGTTAGCGTGTTTATCGGATACGAACGCGTCTTTGACATTTTTCCCCTTAAGCCCGCTCTGTTCGATAAGTGAACCAGCGGTTATATCCGGCGGATTAGGGTTTTTAAATACACAGCCTGCGCTGTAACCTTTCGGGAGTTTTGTATTGCGTTCGCTTAATATAGAGCGCGCTATTTTAATGAGATTTTCTTTGTCTGCGGGGGTAAATTTAAGTATTGCAGATATTATTATTTCGTTATCGCTAAAAGGCCCTTTTCGGTAGTCAAACCGAAGGTTTTCTTTTTTTAATGTTATGGTTTTTCCGTCAGAGGTAAGTGCGGTGATGCTTTGCACAATTTCGTCAAGCCGGTGTCCGTAAGCGCCGGCGTTCATTGACAACGCTCCTCCTAAAGATGCGGGGATTCCGCTGAACCATTCGCAGCCCGATAATCCGAGTTTGACGGTCTTATTTACCAGTTTGGATACAGATACCCGCGAACCGACTTTAAAACTGAATTCGTCTATCCGGTCAAAAGCGAAAAAAGGTTTTCCCATAAGACGTATTACCGCTCCTTTTATTCCTTGATCTTTGATAAGCAGGTCGGTTCCGAATCCGAGAATATGAACCGGCTGTTTATTATCATGACAGAAACTTACAATTTTTTTAAGTGCGTCAACAGTATGCGCGTCGCAAAAAAAATCCGCTTTACCGCCGCAATGGAAACTGGTGTATCTGGATAATGGTTCGCATGTGCGGATCGTTCCCTGTGCGGGGTTTTTTAAAAAATAATCCGTAAGAGAATCAAAAGAGTTTTTCATTTCTGCTTAGCCCGTAAGTTCCGTAGATACTTGATGTTTCAAAAGTGTTTCTTTAAATTCCGATGCCAGGTGTCCCACATTTCCTGCGCCCATAAATATAACGATATCATCATTGTCAACATTATTAATGAGATAAGGTATGATATCCGGCAAATCTTTTATGAATAAAAACCCCGATTTTCGGTTTTTGATTATTTCATCTGCAACGAATTCGCCTGTAATGCCTTCTATAGGCGGTTCGTCGGCGCAATATATATCGGTTAGGATTAAAAGGTCTGCTTTACTAAATGATTGCGCTAAAAAGGGCGCGATATGTTTTGAGCGGGTGTATCTGTGAGGCTGAAACACACATACAATGCGTCCCTTATGCCATCGGGAGATTGAATCGAGCATAAGGGAAATTTCCGTAGGGTGATGCGCGTAATCTTCAATAATTTTAATGCCGTTTACGATTCCCCAATCTTCGCTTCTACGTTTAACGCCGGCAAATGAAGCTGTAGCTTCTTTGATTTTGGAAATCGGCACGCCCAGATGGAATGCTACTGTAACTGCGGCAAGAAAATTGTTTAAAAAAACCATGCCCGGAACAGGAATATAGAAATTTTCCGCAAACTCCCGTTTGTAATTAAGTTTAAAAAATGTGCCGTGCTGGTGGTACTCGATATTATTTTCATCTACGTAAAAACCCGATTCGTCTCCATAACGGAGAATTTTGCCGTCTATATTTCGGCAAACAGGTTTTAAAGAATTGTCATTTGAATTAACTACAACGTATTTTGATGTCTTATACGCAAGTTTGGCGTATTCTTGCGTCATATTTTCATAAGAACCGTAATGGTCGATGTGATCATCGTCGATATTGAGCAAAATAAGTATCTCCGGTTTAAGGCAGTTCATGGTATTGTCGCTTTCATCGGCTTCGGTTAGGAACCATTCGCTATTTTTGATTGAGAAATTTGCCTGAAAATTATTCATTATCCCGCCGACTATGGTATTTGATTCAAAACCGCCTGTGTGAAGGAACCATGAAAGCATAGCGACAGTGGATGTTTTGCCGTGAGAGCCAGCGACTGCGATTACATTTTTGTTTTTCAGGAGTTTTCCAAGCATTTCTCCGCGTATTAAAGTTTTTAATCCGAGTGAATTCGCTTTTACTATTTCGCAGTTGTCGTTTTTGATGGCGGATGATTTAACAATATAGTCGCAATTAGGCACATTTGATTCTTTATGCCCGATAAAAACAGGAATGCCTGCCGCAGAAAGCTGTCTGGAAAAATTGCTTTCGCATTTATCGGATCCCGTAACAGTTGCTCCGTAATGTTTTAAAAAAACGGCAAGAGCGCTCATACCGCATCCGCCAATGCCGATAAAATGGAATTTTTTATTTAGAAATGACTGCATTTTGTAAAGTTACCTCCAGCATTTTGTTGCCCGCGTCTTTTACCGCCAGTTCGGCGCAGATTTTTTTCATGTCATTGAGTTTATCCCTGTTATTGAAATAAAAAATAATTCTTTCCGCCAGAATTTTCGGACCGCAATTTTTTTCTTCAATCAGCTCTACCGCTCCGGCGATAGAGAAGGAACGTGCATTATGGAACTGGTGGTTATCGGTTGCGTAAGGATAGGGGATAACTATCGCCGGCAACCCTGCATAAGCCAATTCAGTTATTGTTCCCGCGCCCGCTCTGGATATTGCGAGATCACAACATGGGTAAATCTCACCCATATTTTTATAAAAATTGAACACTTTGTTTTTTATATAATACTCATCGTAAGAGTTTTCTATATCAAAAACGTCATGTTTTCCGGCGATATGTATAAACCGGAGTTTAGAACTGTATTTTTCCATTTCAGGCAGAAGTTGTTTTATCCATTTGTTGAAAATCAAAGAACCCTGGCTTCCGCCTACTATCAGTATTGTGAAAAAATTTTTATCAGGTTCAAAAACAGATCTGTCCGAATTGGGCTTTGCGTTTTCTCTTACCGGGATGCCGGTAAACACAATTTTATCTGTCAATTTTTTAGGCCAATAAGCCGCTCCGCCTTTTAATCCGAGCATAATTACCCGGGCAAACCGGGCAAGATATCTATTTACCTTACCGGGAATAACGTTTTGCTCATGTATAGCTATAGGTTTGCGCAAAATAACAGCTGCTAAGAGAGGAGCTACCGAAACATACCCGCCGAAACCGACTACAATATCCGGTTTCTCAGACCGGATTACATAAGCCGAGTAAAACAAATTCCGAACAAAATATAGCATAAATTTTAATAAAGATAAAGATACTTTTGCGGGAAAACCAATGGCTTTTAAAATATATAATTTTGTATTCCATTCTTTTTTATACTGAAAATCGCGCGTAGATATAAAAAAAAAGGCGTCGATATTCTTGTCTTTTTTCAGGATATCTTCATAAAAACCTAATGCGGGGAACAAGTGTCCCCCTGTTCCTCCCGATGCGATAGCGATTTTCATATTTAAGAGTTACGCTTTCCTTTTTGAAACCAATTTTACCGGACCGGCGTTATCTTTGATCACTTCCGCCGGAGCGGCAATATTTCCTCTGATTCCGATGTTGACGAGAATCCCTATGGATGCAATATTTACAATCAAATTCGATCCGCCAAAACTTAAAAACGGTAGCGGAATACCCTTTGTGGGGAGCAGTCCCGTTACGACACAGACATTTATAAGAGCCTGAACAGAAATAGTGAGAGTAATGGCGACTGCAAGGAGTTTTCCAAAAGGGTCAATACATTTGTAAGCGATAAGCATACCACATAAAAAGAAAATCAAAAAGAGAAAAACGACAATAGATGTGCCGATAAGCCCGAATTCTTCGCCGATTATTGAAAAAATAAAATCGGTGTGTGCTTCGGGAAGATAGAAGAATTTTTGCCTGCCCTGACCAAGTCCCATGCCGGAAAATCCGCCGGAACCTAAGGCGATAAACGACTGAATAATCTGAAATCCCGATCCCTGAGGGTCTTTGAATGGATCGAGGAAAGTCAATATGCGTTTCATTCGGTAGGGAAACATTATTATCAGAAAATACAGTCCGCAAACACCTGAAAGAATGATGGATACAAAAATAGATGTTTTCATTCCCGCAATAAAGAACAAAAGAACACATATAGATGCAAGAAGTACCGTAGTGCCCAGATCAGGCTGGCGCACAACGAGAAACAAAATAAACGCTATCAATATGGAAGGGAAAAACAAAGATTTAAAGAAATCCTTGATTTTTTCCTGTTTGCGGGATAGCAGGTCTGCCAGATATACGCACAAAACAAGTTTGGCTATTTCCGACGGCTGAAATACCACAGGCCCGATTTTTACCCACCTGTATGCGCCGTTTGCCTCGCAGGCAAACGGCTTTATCATGGTAAGCACTAACAGTCCTATTACTATTACAATAAAGACGAAAGAGAGTTTTTTTAACATTACATATCGAAAGTAAGAAAAAAAGACAAATGTAATGAAACCAATACCTAACCACAAAAGTTGTTTTTTTAAGAAATAGTTTTCATCGTTATATTTGTCCTGAGCGAATATCCCGCTGGTGTCATAGATCATGATGACGCTTATTGTAAGCAGTAATAAAATAGCGGTTATTAATCCGATGATCGCTTTTTTCATAATTAAGGGATCAGTTTACCGGAATTTTTACTTTTGTACCAGGTTTTAGTTCTGAGTTCCGGTTTAAGCCGTTAATCTTGCACAACGCGTTTTCAGAAACGTTATATTTTTCCGCAATATAGGTAACGGTGTCGCCAAGCTGAACGGTGTGAACAGCGTATGTTACGGCGCTACTTGCAGTTAATACCGGCAATGGTTTTTGCTGGGCATAAGTTCTTTCAACAGCCGGCTGAGTAACGCTACCGGATGAAACAGGCGAATCCGCTACGGAACCTGATTGTGCTAAATTGGTTGCGGGTTCGGAATCATAAGAATTCGACGGAACCTGTAATTTCTCGCCGGCTTTTACCATGTAGTTTAAAGGCACTCTGTTGGCGCTGGCGAGCTGTTGCGGATTGGTGCCGTATTTTCTGCTGATTGAATACAGCGTTTCGCCGCCTTTTACGATATGGGAACCGGAATATGATGCCTGGTTTTGATTGGGAATGGAGTCGTAGTCATACGTGGAACCGGTATCCGATGGTGTGGAGTTGGCGTAATCGCTTTGTAAATAATCAGCAGGTCTGTTGGTGTAATAGGCACCGCCGAAATCATCTTTTATTCTATAGCTGACGCTTCGGGATTCACAGCCGGAAAAAATCAACGCCGGAAAAATCAATGCGGGAATATAAGAGATTTCAAGTAACCGGTAAAAATATTTTGTTCTCATAAAAATCCTCCTTTTTTATATTTTTTCGATGCATGAAAGATGCGATACTGAATTTTTAAAATCATCGCCGCGATGTTCAAAATTGTTATACATATCGAAACTGGCGCAAGCGGGAGACAGGAGTACGACATCGCCTTTATCAGCGCTGTTATATCCTTTGGATACAGCGTCATACATATTTTGCGATCGGATAATTTTTGTGCAACCGCAGAAAAATTTCTCGTAATAATCGCTTGATTCGCCAATTAGAATTAATGTTTTTACGGTTTTATGGATTTTATTTTTAAGGGGAGTAAGGTCGGCTCCTTTGTCTCTTCCGCCTAAAATTAAAATTACCGGTTGGGCAAAAGTATCCAGTGCTTTCAATACAGCGTCGAGGTTGGTGGCTTTTGAATCGTTATAGAATTGGACTCCGTTTATTTCTCCTGTCCATTCTATCCTGTGTGCAAGCCCTGTGAAGCGGCTTATGGTATTTAATATGGATTCAAGTTCAATCCCGCAAAGATACGAGGCGGTGGCGGCCATTGCGGCGTTTTTATACATATGTTCGCCGATAAGTTTGATATTTTTTTTCTCAAGGACAAGGTCCCATCCAAAATCCGAGTTGTGCCAGATACCTTCATTATCGGCGTAGAAAGGGATTTTTTTTCCGAGCCGGTTGCCTATGGGGAACCAGTTCGGTTTGGATTTTGCTATTGAACTTAGGCGTTTAAAAAGCGGGAGGTCTTCGAGTTGGCATATAAAAAATCCGCCGGATTTGATACGGGATTCGATGATTAATTTTGTTTTCGCGTATTCGTCAAATGAAGCATACCTGTCGCAGTGATCGGGTGTTACGTTGGTAATTATTGCGCCATGGAGATTTAGAAGTCGGGACAATTCAAGCTGGTAAGAGCTGATTTCCATTATGTAAAAATCTGTTTTGCCGAGATTTAACGCGATTTCTGAAACGGCTGTACCCATGTTCCCGCACATAACTGATTTTTTACCTGCGTTTATAAATATTTCATTAAGAAGATGAACGGTAGTGGTTTTTCCGTTGGTTCCGGTGATGCCGATTATTTTACCTTCAAGCAATGTGGAAGCGAATTCCAGTTCGCCTATTACATTTAGGTTTCTTTTTGAGGATTTTTCAATTACAGGATGATTGAGGCGGATGCCCGGGCTTACGATAAGGGAATTAATTTTTCCCGAGTCAATAATGGACAAAGATTCGTTCTCGTTTAACAAAGGTATATTTAGAGACTCAAGCAACCCAATATCTTGTTTTGATATCATTGCCGGATCTTTTTCACATACATATATACTAATATGGCTTGCGCCGTGAGATATTAATTTCAAAACCGATTTTCCGCTTACCCCAAATCCGAGAATCAGGGTATTGCCGAGTTTTACTATTTTCTCGATTTTACTTTTTTGCATAAATTTCACCTTAATTTTAAAGTCGCTATACCGATAAGAGCGAACAGCGCGCCTAAAATCCAGAATCTGACGGTAATTTTCGATTCATGCCACCCTTTCATCTCAAAATGATGATGTATCGGCGACATTAAAAACACGCGTTTGCCGGTAGTTTTAAATGAGATCACCTGTATTATTACCGACAAAGCTTCCATAACAAATATGCCTCCTATAACAAGAAGAAGCAGTTCTTTTTTTGTAAGAATTGCCACGGCTCCGATGGCTCCGCCTAACGCTAAAGATCCCGTATCACCCATAAACACCTGTGCAGGATACGAGTTATACCACAAAAACCCGAGCCCTGCGCCTACAATGCAAGCGCAAAAAACCGCAAGTTCTCCCGTACCCGGAATATGTACGAGATGGAGATATTTAGCGAAAAGAACGTGTCCGGTAACATAACTTGCTACCGCAAAAGCAATTGATGCGGATATAACGCACCCGATGGCAAGACCGTCGAGCCCGTCGGTTAAGTTTACGGCGTTGGATGTACCATTTATTACAAGTATTATAAATATAATTGTCAGCAGTCCCATATCATAGACAACGGGATTTTTAAGAAACGGAAGGTAAAGCTGGCGGATATATTCGTTATTGGCGGAGAAAAAGATCAGGTAAACTCCCAGCAGTATGCCGAGAAGAGTCTGGGCGATAAATTTTTTTCTGGCAGATAGCCCTTTCGGGTTTTTTTTTGTTGCTTTCAGGTAATCGTCGCAAAAACCTATCATTCCGAGAAAGCAGGTTGCAAAAATCGCGAGAATGATGTTTTCGTTGGCGATATCTGCCCACAGAATTGTCGGGATGATTATGGAAAGCAGGACAATTATTCCGCCCATAGTCGGGGTACCGGCTTTGGTTTGATGTTTTGCGTAAAGCGGCAGGCAATCCTCTTTGCGTATAGGTTGCCCGATTTTCAATTCATAAAGTTTCTTAATAACGTACGGCCCTAGCGCGATACTCAGCACCATAGCGGTTAGAGCTGCAAACGCTGCGCGAAAAGAAATATATTTGAAAACATTGAAACCGAAATATATATCTTTTAGTGGATATAAAAGTCTGAAAAGCATTAAAAGGCGACCCCCTATAATTGAATTTTTATTTTAACATCTCAATAATTTTCTCAAGCTGATTGGCGCGAGAACCTTTAAGCAGGACGACATCGTTTTGCGAGAGTGTTTGCGTAAGGAATTTGAATCCTTCCTCAATAGAATCCGCAGATTTTACGTTTTTGTTTTTTAATTCCATAGCGGTGAATTTAGCCATATTGCCTATAGTTATAATTGAGTTTATCGAAGAATTATTTATAAACCGCCCGATTTCACGGTGGTAAAATTCGCTTTTATCACCGAGTTCAAGCATATCTGCGAAAACTAATATTTTTTTTCCATCGGTTTGGATTTTATCAAGCTCTTCCAGCGCGCAAACCGCAGAACGGGGGTTAGCGTTGTAAGTATCGTTTATAACGGTGAATCCTTTGAATTTCATAATTTCCATGCGCATTTTTGAAGGTTTAATTGTGCTGACAGCATTTTTTACGGTATCTAAAGAGATACCAAATTCAAGCGCTGCGGCGGTTGCGGATAAAAAATTCAGTATGTTGTGTTTTCCGAAAAGGGGTATGGCAATTCTTCCTGTATTTTCCGATTTGATATAGAGATCAAAATTTGATCCATCGTCTGTTGCGGAAATATTTTCGGCTCTGTAATCCGCGTTGTTTTTAATACCGAAGGTTACGACATTACAATTGGCGTTACTGCTAAGTGTGCTGAAAAACCTGTCATCTTTATTTAAGATAACCGCAGATTTTTCAGCCATGTGATTAAAAATTTCGGATTTTGCTTTGCAGACGCCTTCTTCATTATGAAGAAATTCAAGATGGGACGGGCCGATATTGGTTATAATTGCGATATCGGGTATGGCAATGGAAGCGAGCCTGTCCATTTCTCCGAAATGATTAATACCGAGTTCAACTATAAGGAACCTGCAGGATTTATCCGCGCAAAAAATGGTTTGTGGAAGCCCCACGAGATTATTTTTTGTCCCTTCGGTAATGGCGATTTTATAGTTGCTGGATAATATGGCGCCTAAAATATCTTTCGTTGTTGTTTTCCCGTTACTGCCGGTTATGGCTGTTACTTTTGCGGGAAGCGATTGCCTATAGAATCTTGCGGTATTGCCGAGCGCATCGAGCGTGTTATCGACAAGAATCACGGAAGAATCAGGCGCGAGTTTAATATTTTTGTGTACGACGAACATTCTGCATCCTGCATCGTAAGCGGATTGAAGAAAATCATGCGCGTCAAACCGTTCGCCCACAAGCGCGAAAAACAGGCTGTTCTTATTTACCGTTCTTGAATCGGTTGATACATTGGTAAACGCCGTTTGTGTTCCTGCTTGAATAAGTTTGCCTGATGTGGCGGTTAAGATATCATTTAAATTTAAAGGTTCCATGTTTATACCGTAGAACAATACCTTTCGTATAATATTTCTTTTACAATTTCGACATCGTCAAACGGATACGACGTATCTCCGATTATCTGGTATTTTTCATGCCCCTTTCCCGCGATAAGTAGCGTATCGTTTTCTTTGCATAGAGAAAGGGCGTACTTAATTGCTTCTCTTCGGTCGGGTATAATATGGTAGTTATCCGACCAGAACCCTTTTTCGATTTGTTTAATTATGCTTATCGGGTCTTCGGATCGCGGATTATCCGAAGTAATTACCGAAAAATCGGCGTAACTGCATGCTACTTCTCCCATTACAGGGCGTTTATAAGGGTCTCTGTCGCCTCCGCATCCGAAAATGAGAATAAGTTTGCCGCAATGAGCGGATCTTATTGTTTGCAGTACTTGTTTCAGAGCGTCTTCCGTATGTGCGTAATCCACATACACAGAAAATGGTTGCGAGACGCTGACTTTCTGGAGCCTGCCCGGTACTCCGGCGAAAGCGGATAAACTTCTGCGCATGGAAGGGAAATCCAGTCCGAGCAGTATACCTGTACCGATTGCGCACAGGGCGTTGTAGACATTATGCCTTCCTAAAAGAGGGATAAAGAAATCTTCTTTGTACGAGGCGTATCCGATTGTGAAATAACTGCCTTGCGTATCGAATCGTATATCTTTTGCCGAAATGTCTGCCGGGTGGTCTATTCCATAAGTTATAAACCCTTCTTTCATTTTACGGCATATATATTGCCCGCATGGGTCATCTGTGTTGATGACTGCGCCTCTGTTTTTCCCTTTGGTGAGATCGAGCTGTGTAAAAAGGCTTATTTTGCTTTGTGTGTAATCCTCAAGGGTTTTGTGGTAATCAAGATGGTCTCTGGTTAAGTTAGTGAATATTGCGATATCGAAATCAAGCCCGAGCACTCTTTTTTGTTTAAGCGAATGAGAAGATACTTCCATAATGGCGGTATCGACTTCTTCTTCAACCATTTTAGCCAGCAGATAATTGATAAATTGCGATTCGGGTGTAGTTTTGTTTGATCTGTAAAAATAATCGGAGAACCTGTATTCGATAGTACCGATCAACCCGGTTTTATGGTTGATGTCCTGAAGCATTGCTTCAATAAGGTGTGATACGGTGGTTTTGCCGTTTGTGCCGGTTATGCCGATCAGCTTCATTTTTTCCGAAGGGTTGCCGTAAAAATTCGTGGATAAAATAGCCAGAGCGGCTCTTGCGTCGTCTACTTCTATAAAAGTGCAGGGTTGAATTACATCCAGAAAATTTTCGCTAACTATTACGCTTGCGCCGCGTGCCAGGGCGTCTTTAATAAAAATCGACCCGTCAACTTTTTCGCCGGCGATAGCCACATAGATAAAATCTTTTCTTACTTTTCTCGAATCGGATGCAATACCGCAGACCGGGACCTTTTTTGATCCGATGATTTTCTTTAACTTCAGGTTATTGATTAAATTATCCAGACTGGTCATCTTTATTACCTCCCGTTTTTTGTTTATTTTGGGATAAGGGTAATCTGTCTGGTTCAGGGGGAACTTCGAGATATTTGAGGACTTTTCTTCCCACTTCTCTGAACACTGGCGCCGATACGACTCCTCCGTAGTATTGGCCTTTGGGTTCATCCATAATTACAGCAATTGCAATTTTGGGGTCGTCTGCGGGAACATACCCTACAAAGGAGCCGACATGTTTTGTGTTTGAATACCGTTTGTTTTCAACTTTTTGCGCGGTGCCGGTTTTACCTGCGGCCGTATATTCCGGAATATCGGCGTAAATACCTGTACCGCCTTTTCTTACAACCATTTTCATTGCTTCGTTCATGATTTTTGCAGTTTTTGGCGTTATGACTTGTTTAAGCATTTTAGGCTGTGTTTGTTTGACTACGTTTCCGTTTGCGTCGATAATTTTTTTAATCAGATACGGTTGCATAAGTTTGCCTTCATTGGCTATTGCGGATACGGCTTTTGTTATTTGGAGCGCGGTGATGCAAATTTCCTGTCCCATCGGTATACATATTGTAGATAGGTTTGACCAGTATTTGATATCTCTAAATACTCCTGGCGATTCTCCAAGAAGCGGCAGATCCGATTTTGATCCGAAACCGTAATCTTTTATATACCGGTGAAGTTTTTCTTTACCGAGCATAAGGGCTATTTTCGCCGTGCCGATATTGCTTGAGTAAGCTATTATTTGAGGAAACGTAAGTGTGCCGTAGGGGTGGCAATCGTGGAGAGTATGCCTGAAAATGTAAAAGGCTCCGTTTTCACAAAATACAGAATCCGAATATTTCACTACCCCTTCGTTAATTGCGGCAGAGCAAGAGATAATTTTAAAAATTGAGCCAGGTTCAAACATATCTGTGATAATTCGGTTTCGCCGGTTTTCGGTAGGGTATTCGCCGTACTGGTTTGGATTGTATGTCGGGCGGGTAGCCATGGCAAGTATTTCTCCAGTTTGGGGGCGCATCACAACTATCCCCGCCCAGACGGGATTATATTTCCAGAATGCGGCATCAAGTTCGGATTCTGCAATATATTGTATAATTTCATCGATGGTAAGTTCGATAGAATATCCGTGTTTCGGATTTTTGCCCATGGATTTGAGATATGCGAGTTCACGGCGTTTGGCGTCTTTGGTAACATAGCGGTATCCGTCTTTGCCGGCTAACTGGCTGTTCATGGTTTTTTCAAGCCCGTCTAATCCCATATTATCGATGCCCGTAAATCCGATTATATGGCTTAACAATTCTTCTTTCGGATAAATGCGTTTGCAATCGTCTTCAAAATAAATTCCCTGAAGTTTATGTTCTTTGATTTTTGCGGATAATTCTTTGTCAATCTTACGTTTTATCCATAAAAACCCTGATTTACTGCTGTTTTTTTTGTCGGTTATTTCTTTATATAGCGTCTGCTGGTCGAGGTTAAGTATTTTTGCAAGTATTTCGGAGCATTTACGAGGGTCTTTTACAAACAGAGGGTCGCAGGAAACCGAGTCGACTTCCAGATTGACTGCCAGCGGTTTTCCGTTGCGGTCGAATATCTCGCCCCGTTTTGCGATTACAGGAAGTTTTCTCACGTGCTGGTTTTTGGCTTTTTGTGAAAAGAAATCGTAGCGGGTTATCTGAAGATAGTATAATCTTAAAAATATTAATGAAAATACTGTCAAGATCATCAATCCCAACAATAGAATTCTGATATTCACTGATTGTGAGAAGCTTTTTGACATCAGCTTTTTCCTTTAGGCATAAAATTAATAAAAAATCAATCCCTGAATCCTATTGCTATAGCGATTAAAAAAAACGCTGATGTCAACATAAAAAAAATGAAAACACAAATAACAAGGATCAGGGGGATTGCCATTTTCAATAATCCTCATTGTTTATTTTTTGTCAGATAACACACATCGTCTTTAGTGCCGGTATAATCGGGTAATTTTTTTTTGAACAATTGCGTGTATTGTGTTTGCGGCGAAAAAAACTGTCCGTCCGCATTATTTTTAATTGCCGATTTATCGATTTTTGCCAGATGTACTATTCTGTCTACGGAAGTGATTTTCAAATCCGGTGAAATCCTTGTTAAAATTTTATCGGGCGATTTCAAAAGAAGCGTTTTAGATTCTATCGCGCCGATATTTTCGTCAAGGATCTTTATCTGTTGCCGTAATTCAGTGATCCTGTATCCGATTTTAACTTCCTGAATATTGCTCCACAAATAGACAAGGCAAAATGATGCTCCCGTCACAGGAAAAACCAAAAATGACGAAAGGAATCGTAACAGACTGAAATTCTTTTTTTTAGTCATGTGATCCCCCTTTTATTTTTCAATAACCCGCATTTTAGCGCTTCTGGCGCGCCTGTTGTTTGATATCTCTTCCTCTTTAGGGACAAGAGGTTTTTTCGTCAGTATTTTAAACGAAAATGTGTTCTTTAATTCTCTGAACTTGTTTTTAACTATACGGTCCTCAAGAGAATGAAAGCTAATAATTACCGCTCTCGCGCCGACAGCGAGAATTTCAGGCAGGGTATCGAGTAAATCGGTTAGAGACCGCAGTTCGGAGTTTACTTCCATTCGTATTGCCTGAAAAGTCCTTGTTGCCGGATGTATTTTCCCGCGCCGCCTGAAAGCGGCAGGCACAGCGTTTATGATTATTTCGGCAAGACGTGTTGTTACGGTTATCGGTTGTTTCGCCCGTTCTTCAGTTATTTTATTGGCAATTCGCCGAGCCCACCGTTCTTCGCCGAAATTTTTTATTATTTCATAGAGTTTTTCCGGAGAATATGTATTTACTATTTCCTGAGCTGTTTTTTCAATAGAGCGCCCCATCCTCATATCCAGAGGCCCTGAATTCTGAAAACTGAATCCTTTTTCCGCACGGTCAAGTTGCATTGAAGATACTCCGAGGTCTAAAATTATCCCGTTAATTTTTTCTATATTTAAACTATGCAGGATATCTTTTATCTGCGAAAAATTTCCCGGAAAAAATTTACAGTTTAAAGAGTAATCCGCTAATTTTTCTTTAGTACTGTTTAAAATATCTTCATCAAGGTCAATACCGATCAAGAGCCCATTTTTGGCGGTAATCTTTTTTAAAAGCTGTTTTGTGTGCCCGCCACTACCTACGGTAGCGTCTACTATAACCGGAGAATCCGGCATGTTCTCGGTTAAATAGAATACTGCTTCTTCTGGCATTACCGGCAAATGGTTTAAGGATTCCATAATTAAATCCTGTTTATTTTTGAATCGATTATTTCAGCGAGCGAACCGATGTTGTTGCCTTTCTCCGATATCAGTTTATCCCATAATTCTTTCGCCCAGATTTCGACCCTGTTTTCTGCTCCGATAATCACAACTTCTTTTTTTATTGACGAATATTGCATAAGAGGAGGAGTAATTTTTATACGGCCTTGGCTATCCGGCGAGACTCTAACCATGCCGGAAAAAATAAGCCGCTTTAAGTTGCGGGCGTTTTCGCTCAGATCGCTTAAAGCGGAATATTTCTGCTGTAACAGCCTGCATTCCTGCTCGTCAAATACAAAAAGGCATTTGTCGAGCCCCCTGCCCAGATACATTGTGTCACCCAATTCCGGCCGAAACTCAGACGGAATAACGACTCTGTTTTTACTGTCGATAGAATAATTGTATTCGCCAATAAACATCCGTTTTTACCCCGCTATGGAAAAATATGGACTCAAATGGCATTTATCCCCACATTTCCCCATTTTAATTCCTCAATTCCCCACAGTCAATTCTTTTTTTATAAAAATAATATATTTTTTTATTTTATTTGAGCTGGATTGGTTATCTGTTTGTGGTGCAGGCAGAATATGCGCCCGAATTTTTTTGCGGATAATTATTTTCGCTTGAAAAAAACAATTTGGATTGCTGAAAAACCTTAAATTTCTATGTCATCACGAGAAGTTTTGCGAAAGCAAAACGACGTGGTGATCTCAAAACCATCATAGCTTAAGATTGCCACAGCTCCTTCTCGTAATGACAATAAAAAACTTTTCCAGCGGTCTCAAACCGTGTTTTAATATAAAAAAACAAAAATTATGAGATTATTTTAATCAGGGTATGTCAGGCTAACTGGAAGAAATTAAGCTGTTTGAATTTTTCAGATTCTTTTTTTCGTTTATACAGATGAAGAGCTTTGATTTTTTCCTTCAGGTCGAAAGCTACATCGCTTATGTCGAGTAACATATATTGTCCGCCTTTTTTCAGGTATTCCACGACTTCATGGTCGTTGAAGCAAATGTAGAAGGAGTTTTGCCCATCGGTCAATATGCGGACATTTTGCCTGCCGTCCAGCGCAGAATGGAAAGGTTGGGCGATATCGTAGTTTTCCCTCAGGTATTCGATTACGTTTCTTATTTTGTTAAATGCCATTCCGCGCGATTTAAGTTCGGATACCGCCTGAAGAACGAGTATATCGAGTACGGAATAAGTTCTGCGCGCCCGTTTTTTTCTTCCTTCATCTGCGTTTCCGGTAGGCGGGAAGATACCGATACTATCGTAATACGCAAGGCAATGCCTTTTGATATTGGTTAAATTTTCCACATCTGATATTGTGTACAGTTTATCCAGTAAAAACAAAAGTGATCTCTCTAATTACGGTTAAATTAGTTGAATAATGTTTTTAAGAATATGCGGTAAAAAGTATAAGAAAATATTTTTTAAGAATATACGCGCCAAAAATCGGATAATTTTAAGATAGATTAAAATTCCAAAAAAGTCAACAGGCAAATTTGGAAAAATTTTTATTGTTCCAAACTATTTTCGTTGCCATGCCGCAGACCAGAAAATTATCTTACTTAGATTTAAAATAGTGGTATATTAATTCTAAACAGATCTTGTACAATAATTTAATACATTGGGAAAACTATTTGTTATTGAGATCAAAAATGTCTTGAATTGTGTTTGTCTATCTGATATTTTCCATATAAAGTGGTCTAAGACTTAATGCAAGTTGGGATTGATGAAAAAGTATTTTTTATTGTCATTGCGAAGCTCCGAAGGAGCTGTGGCAATCTCAGCGCTGGAGGTTTTGAGATCACCACGTCGTTTTACTTTCGCAAAAATCCTCGTGATGAGATTTTAATTTAAGCTTTTTCCAGCGCTCTCAAGTTATATACGGAATAAACGGATGGTCGAGCCGCCATTTATTTATTTATTTTTAGATGGCGGTTTTTGTTTTTAAGGAGATAACTTATGAGGCGGATTCTTCTGTTTGTCCTGCCGGTTTTGCTTGTAGTGTGCCTGTCGTTTACAATTTTTGGTATTGTTCAGGTGGGTTTCGAACGCGAGAAACTGCTGGACGATCTCAAACGCAAAACGCGCACCATTGCGGAAAGCATGGAATTTTCCGTTCTGCATGTATTAAAGGAAAACGATTTGAAAACCGCCAATGCAATCGTTGAAAAATTCCAGTACAGGGAACGTCTTCAGGGTTGCGTCATATACGATAATGAAGGAAAAGTATTTGCGGTTACAAAACGCTTTTATGACTGGATAAACAAAGAAAAACCGTATTTAACCGAGATTCTGGAAACCAGGCAGGCTGCCGGCCGGCTTGAAAAATTCAATCAGTATTATGTATATAGTTATGTTTTGCCGGTTGATGATGAAGACCGCCTTGTAGGGTTGGTGGAAGTAGTTTACGATACGAGCTATTTTTTATCGCGCCTGACAATTATCTGGCAGAGGATAAGCATTACTTTGATAATACTTGTTTTTTTGATTTTTACGTTATCGGTTTTTGTAAACAAACAGCTTTTTGTTATGCCTATACGACGTCTGGCAGATTGGTTCAGCGATTTTCAGAAAGGCGAAATCGACTGGCAAAACCCCATCAGGGAAAAAGGCGATCTGGGCAAACTTGCCACAGAGGTTGAACAGGTAGCTTTGAGTCTTCGAATAGCCCGTAAAACCATAGCTATGGAAGCGTCGGACAAACTGGAGAAAGAAGACGTATGGACGGAATCGAAATTAAAGAATCTTGTGCATGCTAAGTTAGGCGAAAAAGCGTTGTATGTGGTTTCCAATAGAGAACCCTATATGCATGTGAAAGACAATGATTCCGGAGTGGTAAAATGTATTATGCCTGCAAGCGGTGTTGTTACTGCGATGAACCCGATACTTTATGCTTGCGGCGGTACATGGGTTGCACATGGCGCAGGTAATGCGGATAAAAATTTTGTGAACTCGAAAAATAAGCTGGGAGTTCCTCCTGAAGACAACCGATATATCCTAAAACGCGTGTGGCTTACCAAACAGGAGGAAGAAGGGTATTATTACGGATTTTCAAACGAAGGGCTATGGCCGTTGTGCCATAATACTCACGCGCGTCCGATTTTCAGGGAATCGGACTGGCAAATTTATAAAGCGGTTAACCGTAAGTTTGCCGAATCTGTAATAGAGGAACTGCCGGCTAAAAATCCGTTTATTTTCATCAACGACTACCATTTTACCGTACTTGCAAAAATGATTAAGGATGCCAGGCCCGATGCGGCTATTGCCCTGTTCTGGCATATTCCGTGGCCGAATCCCGAAGCGTTCTCTATATGCCCTTACCGCAAAGCGATATTAGAAGGGATGCTCGGATGCGACATAATCGGTTTTCATGTGAGGAATCACTGCAACAATTTTCTCGATACCGCAGGGCGTCTTATCGAATCGCGCATTGATATGGAACGGTTCAGTGTAATCAGAGAAGGCAGAGAAACGTTTATCCGCCCGTTCCCGATAAGTATAAATAAAGATTTTTACAAGGATTCGGATGAAATAAAAAAACAAATTGGAGCAATTAAAGACGAGTTTGGTCTCAATGGCATGATTATTGGCATTGGAGTGGAAAGAATAGATTATACAAAAGGAATAGTAGAACGGATTTTGGCCATAGACAGGTTTTTTGAAAAGTATCCTCAATACCGGAAAAAAGTTGTATTTATTCAGTTGGCGGCACCGAGCAGAACACATATAAAAAGGTATCATGACCTCATATCCGAGATAGACGAGCTTGTGGAGAAAAAAAACTGGAAATATCAGGAAGATACCTGGAAACCGATCTTATATCTGAAAAAACATTTTTCTCCCTCGGAAATAAAACCTTATTACGCTATGGCGGATTTCTGTATTGTGAGTTCTCTTCACGACGGTATGAATCTGGTTGCCAAAGAATATGTGGCAAGCAAAAACGACTTAAGCGGCTGTTTGGTTCTGAGCCAGTTTACCGGAGTCGCCCGGGAATTTACCGATGCTGTTTTGATCAATCCGTATTATATTGAGGAATTTGCGCAGAGCATATATCTGGCCGTAACAATGCCTGAAGATGAAAAGCGGCGAAGAATGCGCAATATGCGCAATATTATAACTCATAATAACGTATATGCCTGGGCGGCAAATATAATCACAGAGCTGGCTTCAGTGGAAAAACACGGTGGCGGAATATAACTTATGATGTATTTATTTGATGATATTGATAATATAAAAACCAGAATCAACGGCGCGGTTATGTTTTTGTTTCTTGATTTTGACGGGACACTCGCTCCTATTGTGGATTTACCTTCTAACGCGGTGTTGTCCGAAGAAAACCGAAAACTGCTCATCTTGCTGTCAGAAACCGAAAAATGCAGGCTGGCGATAATATCGGGCAGGGAATTGAAAGATATAAAAAAACGTATCGGTATCGCTAATATATCCTATGCGGGCAATCACGGGTTTGAGATTGAATCGCCGGATTTTAAGTATACCATCCCTCTTTATGATGAATACCGGTCGGTAGTCTGCAAATTGAAAAAAGAAATCGAGAATTGCATACCTGAAAAAAAAGGCATTTGGATTGAAGATAAAAACTTTACTTTGTCGGTTCATTATAGAGCGGTAGATAAATTTGACATCGATTCGGTAAAAAAGTATATAAAAGATATAACCGCTCATTATGCCGCGAATAATCTGATAACAGTTAAAGAGGGAAAAAAAGTTATTGAAATTCATCCTCCTGTAAAATGGAATAAAGGGGAAGTGGTATTGTATTTAATTGAAAAATGGGTTGCCGAATCCGCACACAGCGAATGTATACCCATATATGTAGGCGACGATGTAAGCGACGAGGACGCGTTTAAAGAGATAAAAAATTTTGGTCTTACCGTGTATATTGGTAATCCAACATTAACAAACGCCCAGTATTATTTAAACAATACCGATGAAGTCAGTAAATTATTAAAAGAGTTTCTGAAGTTAATGAGGAACTGATTATGAATGCAAAAATAGAAGCGAAAACGCCATTTAGATTTTCTACACGGCTTCATTTATCGGAATTGACCGGTTTAAAAGCCGCAAATATTATGGAATTGCTTGATCATATAAAAACTGTTTCCGGTTCATGTATATATCACCATACACACAGGTTTTTGCAACAGCATCAGTATTTGTCTCCCGAACCGCCAAACGATTTCGCTTATTGGGTTGATAACATGTTGGGCGAATCGGTATTAGGTGAAAATCTGGCGAGCATAGATGTAATATCTTATCCGAATATAAGGAGTTTGAGGGATAAAATTGTATCCGTTATTGAGGAATATATATCGTTTAACCCTGAAGTAAAATTGAAGTTCGCGGCTAAAGCGGATGAATTTCATTTTATTAAATCCGTCAGTTTTGTTGTCTGTACTCCTTATGAAGCGAATAATCTCTGGGATTTTATTGAGATACTGGAAAAAATCACTATTAATTCCATATATTACCATGTTTTTGAATCAAGGTTGCGGCTCGAAAAGGAAACCAGCGATTTCTCCAATTGGATAGAGAATTCCATCGCAGACAAAGAGCTTGCGGATAAAATATCAAAAATTGACCCGTACACGTATACTCTTGAGGATTTGCGCAGGATAATAATCGAAATCATAAAAAAAAGGATATCCTGACCATGCCGAACATTAAAGATTATATTCCTATTGTCGGGCAGTCGGAAATCGATGATTTACATTTAGTCGCTGAGAAATTGAGCGGAAAAATCGTTCAGCATATAAATTCTACTTCTGTCGGCGGCGGGGTAGCTGAAATACTTAACAGGATGGTGCCGATTCTAAACGAACTGGGCGTGGATACAAGATGGGACCTGATAAAAGGCGGAGAACAGTTTTTTCAGGTAACCAAAAAATTCCATAACGCATTGCACGGCAAAAATGAGGAAATCACCCGCAAAGATTTTGATATATTTATTGAAACCGGAAATATAAATATTGATTCGGTAAACACTTACGGTGATATTGTTTTTGTCCATGATCCCCAGCCGATAATGCTTATAGAAAAGAAAGCCGATAACAAATGGATTTGGCGGTGCCATATAGATGTGTCCAATCCGATGCAGGCGGTATGGAATTTTCTGATGGATTATATCGTGAAATACGATTCGGTAGTTTTTTCTGCGCCGTCGTTTTCATCCAAACTGCCTGTGCGCCAGTTTCTTATAGCTCCTTCAATCGATCCGTTAAGCGACAAAAACAGGGAATTGTCCAAACACCAGATTGATTCCGTTCTGGATAAATATCAGATACCTCAGGATAAACCCATAATCACGCAGATATCGCGTTTCGATAGGCTTAAAGACCCGTTGGGTGTTATACAGGCATACAAAAAAGTGAAAAAGTATATCGACTGCCGGCTTTTGTTATGCGGAGGCGGAGCGTCGGACGATCCTGAGGGGATACAGGTTTATCTTGATGTTATGGAGCAGGCAAAAAGCGACAGCGATATTCACGTTTTGCTATTACAGCAGAATGATTTAGAGATAAACGCTTTGCAGAGGGCGTCAACAATAATTCTGCAGAAATCGCTCAAAGAAGGGTTTGGCCTTACGGTAGCGGAGGCGTTATGGAAGAAAAAACCGGTTGTCGCTTCGAATGTGGGCGGGATACCTCTGCAGATTACGCACAAGTATTCGGGTTTGTTATGTCATTCTGTTGACGGCGCGGCTTTTGCGATAAAGCAGTTGTTAAATAGCCCGTCTTACGCAAAGAAGTTAGGTGAGAACGGGTATGAGCATATTAAGAATAATTTTCTGATAACGAGGCATATAAAAGATTATATGCTGTTGTTTTTGTCACTATATCATCATGAAGATGTAGTTTATCTGTAATTAAGTTTTTTGCGATGTAGGGACAAAGCGAGCTTTATTCTTTTATCTGGAATGCATCTTTAAGTGTATGAACATCAGTGCCATGTGTAACAGTTACATTTCGACATGCCCCCCGAAATTAGGTCCATGCAAAACTTAGTGATTTCTTCTATAATACGAGCAGGG